>Ga0265297_10001806_pt1 | contig 47174 bp, 73 predicted proteins | sample Munlanlwell13791_FD_192502 | JGI IMG/M metagenome (GOLD analysis project Ga0265297, IMG submission 192502) | Leachate microbial communities from a municipal landfill in Southern Ontario, Canada - Leachate well 137-91 | ecosystem: Engineered > Solid waste > Landfill > Unclassified | place...
AGAAGTTTGCCCCATATGGTTTGTTAATGGGAATTCAAGACGGAACGCTCGGCAGAAGGCATACGGGTGACGGTAGTACTGATTGGCAGTTTGGCTGGAAAAAGAACTCTAACGAACTCGCAGACAAAGCAACAGAGATTATAATGAAATGGGATATACGCAGAGTTAAAACCTTGATAGAGTTGTTTCCTGAAATCGTTAAATCATCTTATCGAGGCAGAACTCCCACTTGCTATATGTCCGATGATGCTAACTGGGTTGTAGACTTTATTTAATCCCTTACCCACTGAATGATGCGCTCGTTTATGTACGCCTGCCTTCCGCCACTTGTGATATATAAGAAGTGGCTAAAAATAATCTAAAATAAATCTTGCATATAAACTTAAGTATGATATGATGTATGCAAATGGAGGATGTATGGCAAATAGCTTTGGTGGTGCATTAATGGAAGGCGTTCCAGTAGTAATGACGGCAAAAGACAAAGTGCCTGAAATACTAATGAGAATGGGAAAAGAAAAAGAAGCTCTTGAAACGCTGGCAAAAATGGGGCTTGTAAAGATTGTGATAGTTCCGAATGAACCTAGTCTGCCCCCGAATGTTAAAAGAATAAAATAGGGAGAAACAACAATGAGCGATAACACAGAAGTATCGGATTTCGAAATTCAGTTTGCATTAAGACAGGAAGAAGATCGTAAGAAAGGTATCTCGGCTGTCAATACGATTACAGGAGCTTGCAATTATGGCGCAGGAAAAGAAGTTGCACAAGGAATGATTGATGCCTTGGCTCATGAACATCGAACTTTGCAACAGGATTTCTGGAGAGTTATCAGAGAAGTAGCAGAGAAGTATGCTGATTTCCCCCATGATTTGAGGAATGAAGATGCCGTTGGAATGTGCGGAGAGATAAAGAAGATCGAGCATTACCTCCCAAGATATTGATGTTTAGTTATTACACTTAACCCCATTCCGTCTTAAAAACGGAGTGGGGTTTGTGTTTACCTCGCCCCATCCTCGCCACTTGTCTCATAACAGTAGTAGCGGAAAATACTTAAAGAAAAATAAAAATAATCCTTGCAAGCAAAAACGATTTATGAGACTATGTTTGTGTCGTAAGAGAAAAGAAACAACAAACAGGAGAAAAGATGAAAACAGTAACAGTCAGTGAAATGATCAAGATTATTCGTGAGAAAACAGTCGGTACATCTTCGATAACGGTTGATCTTGATTCCCCGATGGATGGCAAGGGGAAAATGAGAACAACGGGCAATCCTTTCGTAGGTAGGGGAATTGTCAAAAGAGAGTCGCTTAACGGGATGATTGGCTATATCTATGCTAATGCTGTCAATAAGGTCGCAGGGAAAGAAGGGAAAGAGGAAAGGGAAGCCAAACAGCATCCGTGGGGTGATATGGACGAAAAAAGGCTCTTTCGTATCCATAGGGGTAACGGCAAACACTATCTTTCAATGATGGTCAAAAATGCGAATGTCGAAGGATTCTTCGCTCCCGATGGCTCAATGATCAATGAGGACGAAATACGCAAGTTCATTCCCGAAAAGAAAAAATCCTCAACGCAGGATGATCTTGACGGTGAAGTGATTGCAAGGGATTACGGCATGGAAAATATCAGGGCAATCAGGGCGTTCGGTGAGGAATATCTTATCTCTACGCATCCGTTGATTGCTGAAACATTTGCCGAAAAGGTCGCAGTCAAAGAAACCGAAAAGGTGTAAGCTTTACTTAACCGCCCCCTCGTTAGTTGCAAGGCTAGCGAGGGGGCAAAGTATTTAAGGACTTGGCTCTCGCCACTTGTACTATAACAGAAGTGGCGAAAGATAGCTGAAGAAAAATCTTTACATTGAATAACTAGCGTGATACTGTGTTAGGAAATTAAGGAGAACTCAAATGGGAATGTATGATGAACTAGCTGGAACAATCGAAAACCCGATCAGCAATGACGAAGCAAAGGATTTAGGGGTTACTATCGAATCTGACGACAACGAACAAGACGAGTAAATAGTTTAAGAAAACACTTGCGTTATCTAACGGTTGTGATAGTATGTTTAAAGATGAAAACAACAACACAACTAGAAGCTCTTAATAGCATAAGAAAAGCAATGCCTCCCCCTAGTAAGTCTTTCAAAACTAAGAAGGATTACAACAGGAGAGATAAGGGCTGGCAGAAAGAAATATAACAGGAGTGGCGAAATGAAATGTAAAAACAAAAACACCTGCAAGAGAGTTAAAAATTGTACCGATGATTTTCAGGCTGTTTGTAAGCTTTTTGAGGAAGATAAATCAGAAAAGTTAATTGCCAAAGAAGAACTTGGGGCAAGGGAACTAGCTAAGCTAATTCATTATAAAACTTGTAATTGCAACCACACAGATGAATGCGGTTGGGAATATGAAAGCTGGGAAAATCCTAGCGGAGAGTTTTCAGCTAAAACCAGAGCCTTGAGTATTGCAAAGAACATTCTTAAGATAGTAAATTTGCAAACAGCTCTTGACGTAATTAACTGCTTAAAACGGATATAAAAATAATTGTTGACGCATTTATAATCCTGTGTTAGAGTGTTAGCAAGATGAGTACAGAACAACAACTCGAACTCGCAAAGACAAGCAAGGGAAGAATAGAACTTCATATAAGAAGTTTTTTGAGAGATAAAAAATTGACGTTTCATGTCAAAGGAATTGTTAGAGAATTTACAAGATAGGAGTAGCGAAAATGGACAAGATAGACAGAAAAATTTATGACGCAAGAATCCAACAGTTTATAAAAGCCCCACAAGGTTTGTTTATCATGTCCCAAGTAATCAAATCTTTAAAGGATATTGAATCTGTTATGTCTAATATAAATCCATTAGACAAGAATCTTATCGTAGATCATATAACGGATGTGTGGGCAGACAAAATAAGGATGAGTACACTTACTTTTTGAGAGAAACGAAGTTTGCTTAATGGTACGGCTTGGAGTAGCAAGATAAGGCCATGAATAGTGAAGAACTGCTAATTCTATATCACTAAAGCATTTTATAACAGGAGTAACGAAATGAATTCTATGTTTAGAGCTATAATAGTTTTTTGCACGGTTATTATAGGGGTTATATTAACATTTGCCTTCATATTTGCGGCTCAACCTGCCATACCTGTCGAAGTAAGTAAAATCGTATATCATCAAAGCCCTAATTATGAATATGAATCGCTTACAAGTGAAGGTGAAAAAGTAAAGATCGTAACGATTGATGGCTGTGAATATATTAAAAATAATACACACGGCTGGAAGAAAGTTTATACTCACAAAGGTAATTGCAAGAATCCTATTCATATAACAGGAGTGGCGAAATGAAACTTAACCAAAACCAAAAATTTGCATTAGCGATGTGGCTCGGAGAAAAAGTAAAAGGGCTGTGGAATAACATCGGTATTGTTCAAGAGTATGATGATTTTTGTAACGAAGACCCTCGGTATTATGAGTGGAGAATTATTCATAACTTTGGAATGGCAGGCAAAATTTGGAACGTTAATGACGCAATCTATGTAACAGGATATTCTCCCTGTGAATTCCCTAGTGTAAGAGATAAAAAAGAACAGAAGAAACACCAAAAAGAAGTTGATCAATGGAATAAAGAAATCGCACAACTTTTAGCAGACAACGCTTGACGTAACACAAATACTTTGATACAGTGTTAAGCAAATGAAAAGATACATCATATCCGAAGAAGAACTTAATGAAGTAATTGCCAAGATAGTAGACAATCTTGACGCAAAAGCTAGAAAGGCAGGCGGTTCTGCATCTTTGGCATTACACTCAGCCTCAGAATCAGTAAGACAGGCTATCAAGTTTAACGTCAAAAAGAACTCAATAACAGTAGATGATGATAAAGAGGAAATTGTTGTAAAAGCAATAGAGATTGAAAAACTACTTAACGATAATGGGATCGAAACGAGGCAAAAATGAGAAATCCTTGGACAATAGTAGCAGCAAGTGGATGGTTAGACGCTGTAATGGATAGCAAATACTATAATTCAATCTTTAATAGCAGGAGTAGCGGAATTCCTCAGTCCATACGCTATAAGGGCAAGAAGAAAAGGAAGAACAGGAAATGAACGAAAAACAATTTAGAGATAAACAAAAGGTTTTATTGTCAGGCATACCAGAAGAATTCAGAGGTATGGTGGCCTATAACGCTTGGGATAGAGGACATTCTTATGGCTATGATGAAGTCCTTATCCACGTTTCAAATTACGTTGAAGACCTTAAGAAGCCTATTGCGGCATTTGAAGCAAGAATAAAAAGACTTTAATCCTCCCATAACCCCATTCGCTTGTTGTTGGGCGAGTGGGGTTTCCTTTTGCCGATCTCACCCTTCGCCACTGCTATCATAACACAAGTAGCGGAAGATAGTATAAAATAATCCTTTACCCACCGAATAATGCGTGATAATATGTTCGCAAATGGAGGAGAACAACAATGAAACAAGAAATGATAACCTTAATAGATGAACAGTCCGACCCCTCAGAAGCGGCAAATAGTTCTATGGTCAAGGAAAGACTTGCAGAAATATTGGTAAAATTAACCACAAGAGAACGAAGGGTGCTTGAATACAGATTCGGTTTTATAGACGGGCTTATAAAAAACTATACAGAGATAGGCAAAATGTTTAATGTTTGTGGCAATAGGATTAGGTGTAACGAAGCAATTGCCCTAAGAAAACTAAGAACTAACCATGCAAAGGACATTAGAGAGCTTTACTTTTCCCTTCAGTAATAATGATTCAAATAGTTCTTGCACCTGCTCACTGAATGATGTAACGTGTTAGCAGTTCTTTGATAATTAAATAAGTAGTGGCGGAATGGCAGACGCTAGAACCCCAAAGTAACAATCCTGCCTGAGTAGTACCTGTGCTGACTACTTTGTGCCTTGACGTTTAATGGCAAGGTTCGTTAAGGTAAAGAGCAAAAGTGCAGAATTATGAAAGAGCAGTTAGGTGAAATGAGGCAATCGAGAATAATATGGGACAAGACCCCACAGAGTTGACTATAGAATACAAACCCGCTGTTGGCTCTAAAACTTGGCTTCCTCCGTTAAACTCGGAGGCTACTTATTTGTTATCTTTTATGTTGACTACATACTGAATGAGTGTTAGAGTATTTGCAAATGGAGGAACAACAATGAGTAGATTCAGAACAATTCAGTACATGATTGACAGGGATACGGAAATGGTGTGGAGTAGGGTTAACTCAGAAGTGGCGATTCCCGTACTGGACTTCGGAGGAATGAAACCCGAAAATAACTGGATGATGAATTACAGCCTTGAAAAATTTAGCGTTCTTCATCAGGGAGTAATAAACGCTAATGTGATTTGCACCAGAAAAATACCCATAAAGATTAAGAATTTTCATCGTAAGTTCTGGGGAATGAAACCCTTGAAGAAATAGATTTTGGGGAGGGAGAGCGTAAAACGGGTTAGGGTAAGTAACACGCTTACAAACCTTGGCTTGTCTCCCTCCCTTGTTTTTTGTGCAGGATGAGGCTCACTACTTGTGCTATAACAGAAGTAGCGGAAATTTATGTAAAAAAATACTTGCAAACAAATTAAGATGTGATATGATGTTGGCAAATGGAGGATACTATGAAGAAAGATATTCAATGGTGGTTTTATAGAGACTATCCTGATTGGAAAATACAATGAATAAAACACTTGAAATACTCGCTTGCTTATACTACGAAGTCCATAGTCGTTTTTACAAAATGACAGAAAATGATTATTGCGATGCCATGCACGAAGTAAGTGTCATCGCAGATTCCCTAGGATACACAATAAACGATCTCGCCAAGGTCGTAATATACGCAGAATAACAGGAGTGGCGAATATGGATACTTATTCAATGTCAATAGATGATAACGGAACATTCTTCAATACAAGCTATGTCGATGAAAACGGCAAGCCAATAGAAAGAACTCCTATTTCTCACCCATACTCTTACGATGCCTATGTAATCTGGGGAAAGAAAGATAAAAAGGCTCACGCAGTTTATACTGACAGGCTCTTAGAATGGGACTGGGGCAAACATGATCGCCTATGTATGAAACATTTTGGCAATAAAGGACAATACTGGGAAAATAGAGACCCTAAAGATATACAAGCTTGGTTGAGAGATTATAACGACAACCAGAAGTTAATCTTGACTATGGTAATGCAATGCTGTAATGTGTCTAGCGGTTATCCAATATGGGTATTATTTTATAAGGATAAATAGCAGGAGTGGCGAACAATGAAACTGAAAAAATGTCCGAAATGCAAAAAGAAAACGCTGGAAACATCTTCAGAAGCAATGAAGGGTTGTGGAAGGTTTGACTACAGGACAAGAGACGAGTGGAGCCTAATGAACGCCATTTGTAAAAACCCTAAGTGTGGCTATATAAAATAACAGTAGTGGCGAAATGAAAAAGAAAATGAAATTCAAGATTCAAGGCAAGTATGACGAGATAGAGAAGATTGATCTATTCTGGTCAAACAAGCAAGGATGGGTTGACTTCGAGAGTGCTACTACCTTTGATGAAAGCGAAGTTCCTCATATTAACTTTCCTCTCGGTACAAAGTTTATAAGCTGGCTAAACTGTTCAGGCTATCCTGCTTATCGTAAAGAGATAGAATTGTATCGCTGAACCTCCCTGCCCCTGTCAGCTTGTTTTGGGCTGGCGGGGGCTTTCATTTCTAACATGTAGCTCCCGCTACTACTAACATAACAGTAGTGGCGAAAGATTATACGATATGCTTCTTCATATATTTAACTACTTTTTCATGATCTTCTATGGTTCCAAAACTTTTAATTGTATTAGCTTTTTTACTAATTACCATTACGTTACCCTTAATATAACCTAACTCAGGAATAATTCTGTCGAGTGAAGGGCTATTATCCGTTCCAGTCTTGCCGCCGATGTTAGGAGTTAATCTTATTCCTAAAACAGGACAAAATTCTGGGACAGAGATATCTTCTTTTTTTAAGTTAAATGGCAAACCCTTATCTATTGCTCTTTGTTTTGCAGTATAAAGAAGTAAACTTTCTGGACGTTCTGATCTTGCCTTATTATGAGAAAGTTTTGCTGTTAAATTTGTGTGCTCTCTATTATTATGTCTATATTCTTTCATTTTTAATCTTTTACAGTTGTTGCATTCTTTTCTTCTATAACCATTTTTCCATACATAAAAATCGCTCTCTGGTTTGTCTTCTTTGCAAGTTTTACATTTAAATGTTTTCATTTTTAAATTTTTCCTTCATTTGTTTGAGGAATATTTTAAAGGCTTGAGATAAATTAATGGCATAATTTTCTTTTAGGTCTTCAATAAGTTTCCTTTCTTCCGCTGTAACATTCATATAAAACCCGTCTCTATTATTTTGTTTTTTATTCATACATAGTTATTCTATGCAAAAATCTATATTCCTCTAAATAATTTTAAAATAATTCTTGACCTTATCTTTTTTGCATGATAGGATATTAAAAATAAAGGAACGAATATGATCAGAAAACTTGAAAAACTTTCTTGTAGATACGGGGCGCAAATGGGAAGAAGAAATAATATTCCTGAAGATATGACCACGGTAGGAAAATTGCACCTTGTTCGTCTAAAATGGATTGATGGCGATTATGATGAGGGATATTGTTACTGGGGCGGCGGCATAGGTGATAATATATACTGGGCTTATGGTGAAACAGCAAGCGAACAAGTAGAGATATTTGTAAGGGCTAAGAGCAGGAACGAAGCAAAACTTAAAGTCATGATGGAATGCTTTGCAATAAATTCTACAAATTTTTACAGATAATATTTGACTATCTCACTGAATAAGATTACAGTGTCGGCAAATGGAGGATACAGCAATGAACTGGGCGCATAAAATAATTTTAGATCAACACGGCTGGAAGAAAAGCATAGAGAATGGCGGTTGGTACAGGGAACATAAAAAGCTCGATAGAACAATTCGCAAGACAGAATTCGTCGGTGGTAATACTTCCCTTTACTTACCAAGATATACAAGAGAAGTGGCGAAGTTGATCAAGCTTGGATTCGATGAATTTCTAATTGAAAGTTATTTGAAAAAAGGTTTGACATATATCGAAAGTTTAAATAGAGTGTTAGCACAGTAAACAAACCGCAGAAAAACAACAAAACAACAGGAGTAGTGAAATGAGAATCAAATCAAAAGCAGGTCAGTCAATCGCAGCACAGCTTACGGACATCGTTCAAATGGCATTGCCCCAGTGCGTTCACAGCGGCATCGCAAGCCACCTCGGAAACGTCAAGGCAGATCCAAAAGGCAAGGCGGTACTCTTCACATGGAAGAAGAATATCTACGGCTTCAGGATTACCGAAAACCTGAAAGTAAGTGAGATGGACTTCACAGGAACATTCACAACCACGGACGAATCCAAGAACGTCGAAAAAATGATTGCGGAATCTCTCGCTCCTGCAACCCCAGTAGTAGTGAACGTCGAACAGGAGAAAACCGAAGTCAAGGAAGCGGCAACTGAGGAAGTAGTAGCTGAGGAAATCGCTCCAACACCTGCATAAGAAAGGAACTCAAAGAAACCCAAGCTAATTAAGCTTGGGTTTCTTTTTGCCCTCAAACAGCACCCGCCACTCATGACATAACAACAGTAGTGAAAAGTAATGCAAAATATATCTTGCAAATAGATCAGGGTATGTTACAGTGTTGCAAATAGGAGATAGATATGCAAACAACAATGTCAATAATGCACGAACACAGCTTACTAAATACCATTGTAGTGCTTAACCCTCAACATATCCCAAGAGTAGGCGAGAATATTGATATGGGAATTACACCCGCCCCAAAAGTTTCTAAAGTGCTATGGGACTACAAAAAAACTAACCAAACAGATGTCTATGTAATAGTAGCATAAGGAAATGTGACAATGAGTGACGCAATAGAAGAGATTTACAAAGATATTAACAAGTGCAGGCAAGATATAATTCTTGCTCGTAAAATCTTTGGTGACAGAACCACAACGGAAAAACAATACGAAGCTATGGAACATTCCCTAGCATTTATGTATTTGTACTGTCCCGAAGAAATCAAATGGGTAGTAGAGGCAACCCTTAACGAAGCCCAAAAAAGGAAATTCTACTTCGAGATGAATATCTGGAAATCTTTTGCAAAAGCCAGTTAATATGACAGGAGTAGTGAAACATGAAAAACTTCAGCCATAAGATCACTAGGCAATTCGGAAATATCTGGCATGGAAACTTAACACCTACCGAAATTCTTGCCCTCGTAGATGCAGGCATAAGACCCAGAAACGAACATGATAAGGCGGCAATAGAACACGCCAAGGAAAGAATGAAGGCAGGTAACTCGGAACCTTGGAACTTCTATTTTGCGTTCAATAAAAAAGCTTTCGCTACTCTTGGCATACATTCCGACCCGCATAATCGTTTAAAATAATGCTTGCATACTGAATAAGATTATATTAGACTGTTTGCAAATGGAGGATAGAACAATGAACGATAACATAATCTTCAGCTTTACATGGGACGACGCAATCAAGGACGGAACTTTCATAAGGGTAGACGATAAGATCAGAACAGAAGCAGGCATCAAATACCCGACAGCAATCACAAGCAACCTCTACAATACTTATATCAAGAGTGGCGACGAACAAGGCAGACTGTGGGATTTGCTCTGGATGTTTCGATTCGGAAAAATGGACGGAAACGAAGTAGAGTTCCAAGTCCAATTCGGAAAGAAGGTCGTTAGAATCATCGGAGTGTGTGAAGGAAGAAGCCCTGAAAACCCTGAACCGATAATTACTTTTATGCTCCCAGAAGATCGATAGAAACCACCTCCAGATCGTGCCTCTGCGGTCTGGGGGTTTTCTTTTGCTCAGGCCAACTCCCGCTACTCATGCCATAAGTGAAGTGGCGAAAAGTAATATAAGAAAATACTTGCAAAGAAATAAGAACGTGATATGATGTTTACAAATAGGAGATACAACAATGAGCGTATTAAATATCGACTCAGGAATAACAATCGCAAATATCGTTGAGGCCATGCTTCCAAGATTCTCAGATCATCAGCTTGGCTTGCTCATCTCACTTGATATTAACTTTTTCGATCATGGGTACGGCGAAGATGGTAATACGCTGGAAAGAAAGCAATTAGATGTTCGTCGTTTCCCTCATTTTCTTTTCGTAAGACCCTCAAACTATACTCAAGTCTACTTCTTTGAAAACGACAAGAGGTATTCATTAGAACCTTGCAGAATATGGAAACAAAGGGCAGATCATGACTCATGCTGGCATTCTGACGGCTTTAATGATATTACAAGAATCTATTTTGAATGCGCCAAAAAGTTCGATGGAAGAAAAGTGTCGGGCATACCAATGAGACCCTGCGACATTAATCACTTCCATCATATCGACCAGCCTAAATATGTCAGGCTAACCACACATGAACAGATCAAGGATAAAGAAAGCCCTAACGAAAAATCATGGGATTATAATATCAGCTTCGAAGATATTGATCGTGATGAATTGGAAATAGTAAGCTATATGGATAGGAACATGAGAAATGAATTACAAAAATATTTCTCAGGCATGCTTATCAAAGGTAGCGAAGATCATAAATGCTATGTGACCAGAAAAGAAAACAATTTCAAGTTATAAGTTGACATCCCACTGAATGATTGATAGTATGCAGGCAAATGGAGGTAATCATGAAGAAATCAGAATACAGAACTACAAGGGCGTTCGCAAATAAAGCTGGTAATACAGCAGTGGCGAAACAACCAACATGGAAAACAATCGAGGATGAGAACGTCAAACACGTCTGGCAATGCCCTAACTGTAGTAAATTGGTAGAAGTCGATCCAACATCATATCAGGAAGTCGGAAACCCTGTATGCAGTTCACCATGCGATACTGAAATGGTCTACGTCCATACCGAAATACTAATATAAACTATGATGAGATCAAGGGAGTAGCTGGCACTCTCCCTTGCCTCATTTCTAGCCTCGCACCTTCCGCCACTACTAACATAACACAAGTAGCGGAAACTAACACAAAATAATACTTGCAATTAAAACAGGATATGTTAGTATGTAAGCAAATGGAGGATACAACAATGAAATCTGCACAGGAAATACAAGACGGATTAGCTCAATTCTACGGAACAGAACAATACCACAGACTAAACGCCTTCTCAAACCTCAAGGCTACCGACGGCGTGGCTTGGCTTTGTCAAAACGCTGATTGTTTCTGGCTGGTTGATGTCATTTGCAGTTACCAGAAGAAATGTATGAAAGATCAGATGCTTTGTGATATGCAATTCTGGACTCTCACAGCCAAGAATAAGAAGGGGCTGGTAATTTGCGAGAGAGACACCGGAGACATAGCCATTAAACAGGTAATTGATTACACAGACTTTCCATTACCAGAAATAAAAATCTGGGTGGAAAATGGCGTGATGATGCTCCCAAGTGAAAGATAAAAATAACGTTTGACAACAACGATATTTTATTCTAGTGTGTTACAGATTTACTCGATAAGAATGAACTTTATAATGCGTCATGCTGGCTATGCGAGGAAAGAGTAGATTCATTCTTGAGTTTTATTTGCTACTCTTTCACCTTTAAAAGTCCAGCGGTGGGGATTTATAATAGCCAGCACCACCGCATGACAGGAGTAGCGAAAACTAACTTAAAATAATTCTTGCAAAGATGTATGGGTGTGCTAATATGTTTATATATCGCAGAGGGAATGAGAAACCCTTCACCAGCAGCGATTCATAAACCAGCTGGAAGATTTAAGGGAGAACAACAATGCAATTCATATTCAATGACGGTGGAAGATCAATGGCTGGCTTCAAGGGAGTAACAGGAGATTGCGTTACAAGAGCAGTGGCGATTGCTTCAGGCAAACCCTACCAAGAAGTCTACGATGCCATTAACGATATGTCACAAGCAGAGAGAGTAGGTAAGAGATGCAGGGGAAAGTCAAACAGCAGGACAGGCGTATATCGTAAGACCTATGAGAAGTATATAGAGAGTATCGGCGGTGTGTGGACTCCAACTATGCAGATAGGTCAAGGCTGTAAGGTTCATCTCAGGAGTGGCGAGTTACCTATGGGTAGACTCGTAGTCAAGGTAAGCAAACATCTGGTCGCTGTGATAGATGGCGTGATCAATGACACGCACGATCCTCAAAGACACGGTATCATTATCGAGAATGGCATAACAAGACCTATGGGCAGGTGTGTCTATGGGTACTACACCTTTGGACAACCTCAGACAATCTAGGATATCTTAGGACAAGCTAGGACACAGGGGCGGGATGAGAAGTCCCCGCCCCAAATGCTAGGGTACGTTAGGGTTCGCCACTGCTCTCATATTGTCTTTGGGCCTAGGAAAGGGGGTGGGGGGTCGCAAAAACGGTTTTGGTTTTCAGGGGGTCCCACAGACTAGTTGGACATAGCGTTAAAGCTCCACAGTACCTTAAATTTTGAAAAATAATATATAGGGTCCCCGGAGGGATGTTTTTTTTAAAAAAATAAAAGAATTATTAGGGTCCCCGGCAACTGCCCTAAAAATTCTTAGAAATAACCCTACAAAAGAGAAACAAGGTATTTTCGTCTAAAATTGATTTGAGCATATTCACGTCTTTATGGACCCATTGTATATTATCTCTTGTATAGCCTAATTGAGAATTTTTTCTATCTAAGGATGCAGTTATATCTTTGTATTTAGTACAGGGTCTTAATTTTATAGGCAATCCAGATATTGCGCATATTCCTACTTGTTTTAAGAATATATTTTCTGCGTCTAAAATACTAAGATTGGGATCTTTTCCCGGTTAATTTGGTTAATGATTTCCTTGTTTATGCCAATCTGCTAATATTATTTTATATTCTGTTTCCATTTGTTTATGGCAGTCTTTATTATCTGTGCATATCCAATTGAGCATATATTCTCCTAAAAGGCCTTCTTCGTTGCATATATCGCATTTTCCGTATTTCAGGCAGTCCATTTCGTGATTTTTGCGTATTTTCTCCCAGAATATATTAACTTTAGGGTTTGTGCTAGGGTAGGTCTCGTTATGGAAGGCTAGCATGGTTACGAATCTTTTGATGTTCTTTTTTGGTATTTTCGGTATTTTTTTCTTTTTCATAATATCTCCTTATATTGTTATTGAAGGGGATATTAGGGCATTATTCCGAAAAAATGTATAATATAGGAAGAGGAAGGTTAATTAGTTAATTAGTTAATTAGTTATAGGGATTTTCGTTATCATTAGCGTGTTGAGTAGACCAGCATATTTTTTGGATATTTTTTAATCCTGCAGCCATTTCTTTTTCTTTTTCTAGGTCTATGGGATTTTTAGGAATATATACTGTTTGGGGTTTAGGTGGTGTAGAGAGGACGTTAATTTTGTGAATTTCTTGTTTAGTATTGTTATGATTATCGAAGAAGGCTTTATCATCTGCGTGTAGGCTTCTTTTGGGCACATTATTAGAGGCCCTTGGGCAATCTGAGGGCATATGAACGTTAAAGAAGGTCATAATTAGGGTCCTTATATTTCCCAGTCTAATTTTATAGGTCCGACTTGAGTAGTTCCGCCTTGGATAGTGCCGTCTGGGTTAACTCTGGTTTTTTCTGTTCCGTCTATTTCGTTACGAAGGTCTGTGATAGCGTCTAGGTGTGGGCCTTCTGATTGGTTATTCATATCGTTGAAGGCTTTGAATCCGTTATTGAACTGGTTATTATTTGTTGTCATATTATATTCTCCTATTGATAATTGGAGTATAGCATATTTAAGTAGGATTGCAAACGGTAAATTGAATTATTTTAGGTTAATTATATGGGGTATTGGTATTTTTCTTATATTGTCCATATTGTCCATATTGTCCATATTGTCTTCGTTGGATGGAGTTAACTAGGTGGTGTTTATTTCCTTGGTAGTAGTTATTTTTTATACGGTCTTTGAGGAGGGTATAGTTTGGGGAGGATTTATCTATCCAGAGTTTATTAAGGATATTGAGTAGGTCATCGAAGGTGGTGTATTTAGATTTGGCTTTATATTTCGGTTGGTTCATTAGTTGGGCTATTTTGTAGATTTTCATATTTTTCTCATTAGCTGGTCAAATTCTTCTTTTCCGCCTTCAAGGTTTGTAGAGGCTACGGATTTTACTTCTTGGTCGCTCATTTCATCTATTTCTTGTGATGTATAGTTACTGCCGTAGTAATCATTAAATGCTTTGTATATTTGTTGTGGGTATTTTTTACCTTGGAGGGAGTTAGATTGTCCTATGTATTGAAATTCTCCATTGGTTACTTTTATATCTTTTGGGTTTAATATGTATTTAACTATATATTTACCGTAAGCTGAAGCGCCTTCATTTCCTGTTATATCTTGTCCTGAGGGTACTGAAGAGAGGTAATCTCCGTATCTAAGGTCTTTTTTGGAGAGGTTAGGGACGTTGGTTCCCCTGTAAAGTATTACCATTCCGTTTTCTATTGTAGCTCCCCAATTTTCGAGTTCTTTTGGAGTTGATGATATTTTATAGATTTTCATATTGCCATTTCTTCTATTGCAAATTCTTCTTGTTTTTAGGGAGGCTATCTTTATAGGAGTTTATGTCTATTTTAACCGGGTAATTTTTATCACGGAAGGCGAAGTTATCTGATTCGCTGGTTATTACTTGCCATTTGGGTAGTATTTTAAATCTTTGTGCTATTTGGTTAATTTGTTCTTTGAATTTTTGGGCTTGGGTTACTGAGATAGCGTCAACGAACATGATGCCGTAGTAGATTCCTATATGGAGAGCGCCGTTTTGGGTAGCGGCTGAGCAGAGAGTTAAAGATCCGCTTGGTGAGTTTGAGAGTATATTTTGGATATCTTTTTTTGTCATATTGAAGTCTTGGGGGTTTTTGATAAGGTATTGTCCATGTCCGTCGTAGTTTACGTCTATTACTTTTCCATTTGGGGTGATCCAGTAACCGCCAGCTATTGAGGCTATTTTATAGATTTTCATAGAACATATTTCTAAAATGGGGAAATAATATCCTGTGTAAAAAGGAATGTAAAGTGGGTTTATTGAATATAATTGTATGAACTGGTACAAAAGAGCGCAATCGAAAAGAGATTACTCTGAATACAGGGAGGTAGCTCATCCTGAAGATTTTTATACTGGGGAGAATGAGGATTATCAAGTATGGCTATTTAAGAATGGCTATTTAAGAATGGTCAACTGATGTCTTCTGAGGCATCTATGGCTGGGCAATTAGCGCTTGATCATTATACTTTATGGGGAGATATAATGGAAGACACTGATTATCGTGGAAGGTTTGACATTAAAAGAAAGTTAGTAAGTGTTATAAATCCTTTTGAGGGTAGGCCAATTCCCAATATAATACTTCGAAGGCTCTATGAGGAATTTGGAAATGATATTAAAATAGTAGAGTTTGAATAATGAACTGGTATAAAAAAGCTATGGCAATTCCTGCAGACATGAGCCCTGAAGAGCAGGAATGGGTTGCTAAGAAATATTTATATGAGCATGATGTATTTACTTTCAGGATAGTTAAGGAAGTAATCAGGAAGCTCAATAATTATTTTGATTTTGGGATGTCCGTTCCTCTTTATGCTGTACCTAAGAGGAGGCCTAGTTCGGGGTTGGGTTTAGGGCCATTATCTCCTGCCTTATGGAAAACTAAGCGTAATAGGCGAGTGGATAATGAGCAGCCGTATATTCATATTGCTCCGAGGGGTAAGAATCCTATGGATTGGGGTGATAAAGGTGGGAAGTGGCAGGCTCCTATATCCAAGAAGCATATGGTGAATTTATTAGCGCATGAAGCGAGTCATTCTTGGACATTTTCTGAGACTGGAGATCCCATGACGTTATCCATGGAGTTTTTGGCTCCGGTTATTGAGAGGTTATGGGATGAGACGGTTAGGGAATTGAATTTGAAAGAAGCGAACGGAATTTACGAATTGGCTTAATTATTTTAATTATTTTAGTTGATTGAATTGCCAAGTTTCACCGTCTTTAGGCTCCATATCTATTTCGTATGCGGTTACTCCCATTGGGTTAATGAGAAGGTTTGTAGTATCCACTGTTATTTTAACTTGATCTGTTTCTATGGTTTGGCCGTTAATTTCTACTTGCATATTATTCTCCTTATTTAATTATTCTCTATTTCAGACTAGAAAATCAATTTTTACTTATTGGGTGTTATGCCCTTTTGTGATGTGGTTAAACTAATTCCAGAGTGAGTATTGATTTTTCGTTGATTATTACCTGTCCTTCTTCTGAAATATAGAGATTGGTATAGGGTTGATGGGTAAAGGATCGTATGGGCATTGCTCCTATATATTCTGCTACGGTTGTGATTAGTATTTTATTTTCTGGCATAAGGTTGGAGAGTTTGAGATCTGTATTCCATAGATGGCCGATATATCCAGTACTGTTATATACGACTCTTCCGCCATAGTGTCCTATTGTTGTGCCATTTTCTTCGGTGGTTAATTCTTCATATACGGTTTTCCCTAGGGGTTTAATATATTTTTTATAAGTATTTGGGTGCATTATCATATTATATACTGTTAGGTTTTGTTTTTCTATTTCTCTAACGGCATAATCAATTGTCTGTTCTATTTGGTGTTCCGAGTAAAATTCTCTTGGCAATCGTATTTTTAACTTAAGGCCTGCAGCATCTGTCATTTTAAAGAACAGATGATCTTCTATGTTATGAAGCTTATGTTCAGCTTCTTTTTGGTTATTGGCTATTACCGGGTGACGGCCTGTTGGGACCCAGACTTCATTATTATAGTGGTAGATTGTAGATATGACATGGTAATTAGGGTCACTATTTAATATTGGGGTAGTTGAGTGGTAATATGCGGTCCACACTCTACTATTATAATCTGTTTCGTATCTTGGTATGGCTCCTTGGGGCAATACGTCTACCATTAGGAGTTCTCTAGCTATACCTCTTTGCATTCCTAGTTTATCGTATTGGTCTGGTATTTTCCAATTAATAGGCTTTTGGCAATGCATAAAATATTCGTCTTTTTTAGGAAGGGGTATGAAGGGGGCTAGTGATGCTCCAAACAATGTTTTGATAAATGATCTTCTGTTCATGTTTTTACTCCGTTTTTTTTATTAGCCTTCTATTATACATTGGTGTTTTACCGTAGATTATAATTCCCATATTAGAATAATCTGAGTCTGTGGTATCTCCATCGTGCCATCTGGTTGCGAATTCTCCATATGGCAGGCAGGTTTTATAGAATGAAGCTGGGTCTGAAAATATCAGGTTTTTTGTGTTATATCCTATTACAACTGCATAATGTCCGTTCTTATCTTGGCCGTATCCGTATTTAGGGTTTGCGGCTGGAGACCAAGCTTGAAAATTTACTATTATAGGGATACCTTTATCTATGTAGTTGCGAAGGTCTGCTATTGACATTTTTCTATATTCGGTTTTTAGTCCGAATTTTGCAGCGGCCCTCATGATTTTTTTAGGGTGTACTTCGTCTGAGTTTTTGAAGGTAACGTTCATTAATTTTGCTAGTTGGTTTTCTCTTTGGTCTATGCCGTAGTAGCAGAGTATAGCTTGCAGGCAGGTACAATTACAAGTATAGGTTGTGCTTTGTCTGATTACTGGGAGGTCTAATATTTTAGATTTCATAACTCCTTATACTGGAAGGACTTCAACCATAAGCAACTTGCGTCCTATTGCCTGATATTGAAGCGATCTACGTATGGGTTCGCACATGGATTGAGCAAGGGCTATTCTTCCTTCTGGGGTGTCTAGAGCTTGTGAGATCATATTTGCTCTCTCCCTGTTGAATTTAGCTCTTGGGCTTTCTTTGGGTTTTTCAAAATTAGGAGCAGTTATTAGGCGTGGGGCAATAAACGCTGTTGCTACTGTTCCGAACAATATTTTAAAGAACGATCTACGTTTCATGCTGCCTTCCTTATTTCTGCTTCAATTGCTCTAAACGTTTTTGTATCTTCTTCTTTTTGCATGGCTTCTTTAGCTTTGATTTGTGCTCTATCAACAATATAGAATCTACGGGCCTTGATTTCAGATAATTGTATTGTAGGGTTAGAAGCTATTTCAAATGTGGGGACTAGAATTTCCTGACCTTGGATAATTTTATTTGGGGATATTCCTGTGCGTGAGATTACAATCGCCTTTGGTGTGTTTATTAAGGTTGGTGCGACTACTACTGTTGCTACTGTTCCAAAGAATATTTTAAGGAAAGAGCGTCGGTTCATTTTTCGTAATCCTTTTTTTCAAATTCTCTTAGTAGGGCTTCATCTTTTACTTTCCATCGTTTAGAACCATTCATTTTATGGGGCTTACATATGGGGCAGGAGCGCAGTTTCTTTTTATATCTTTTTCTCACTTTTTCATTCCCTTCATGAGGTCGTTTATAAAGTCCATTCCGCCGCCCATTCCGCCCATGTTGTTGGTACCTTTATTATAATTAGCAAGCGATTCACAGGTTTTGTAGAATTCCATGCATTTTTCACATAGGACTGAGGCTTTTTTATGCAGTTTGCCCTTATTTATTTCTCCTAAGAAAGCATTGCACTTAGAACAATTGATATTCATAGACATTATTATACAGCATTTTTGTAAACTTTCAATCATAAATTTTTAGAGGTAAATATCCTATAAATATGGAATTAAAGTAGCTAATATGGGAAGGTGTTTTTATGAAAATAAAATTAAGTAAGAATCAGTGGGAAGAGATGGGGAAGAAGGCTGGGTGGCTTGTTAATACTCCCTTAAGAGAAGAGTCCCAAAAATGGTGGGGCTCTCTATCTATCAATGAAATGAAAGCACTAACTAGAAAATACTATCCAAACCCTCATATTACTTGGTCATTTATAAATCAGACCCCCGGTTTAGTAGAGGATATTTATCAAAAAGAAAATAATGGAGTACATTAAAAACATGAAAATTAAAATAAGTAAGAGTCAATGGGAAGAGATGGGTACAAAGGCAGGATGGGTGAAGTTGGCAGACTGGGAGAGACCCGCCGATGTAAAGGACATAGATTTTACCTCGATTTATAAAAAGCTTGTAAATAAAGTTGAAAGTAGTATTAGAAATTTACATGGGATAATGGACGTAAATATTCAATGGAGAAATCCTCATTCTGCAGTAATTAAGTTTAGCGGGTATAGCAAATCTGATTTTGAAACGTCTGGTCTATTGCTTGTTTCTTTTATGGGTGCCAAAACTGCAGTGTCATTGTTTGGCAAGACTGTATATGGAGAATCGACCTTAATGGATAATGTGGAGACTGAGGGATCGTTACCATTGAAGAGTATCGTTTATAATATATGGGGTATTTTCCAATAACCGGGTGATATCATGACTGACAAGAAAGATGATTTTTTAGATCAATTTAATAACTCCTATGATCCGGGTATAATAAAGCCATGTGTAGAAAAACTAACCTCTGGATGTGAGAGATGTGTGGTAAGAAGTTCATGTCCAGATTATGAATATGTATGTCCTGTTTGCTATAATAATCCTTGTATTTGTAAATAATGAAAATGTATAAAGGAATCTTTTATTTTTTGCGTGTATAATATATTATAAGAGGGTTCCTTGACTTACTGACAAGTGGTTTATTTAAGGAGTGTTCATGATGTATACTAGAAAATGCCCGAAGTGTGGGAAGGATATTATATATTTATCATATGTTGGTCATTGGATTGCCAAAAAAAAGAAAAGTTCTTGTAGGAGTTGCTCTAGTACTGAAATGAACAATCGGCCAAAGATTAAAAAACTTAGAACGCTTTTCTTTCGAAGATATGCTAAGACACATATTAATGGATTTGAGGGTAAAAAACATAGCAAAGAAACACTTGAAAAATTAAAATTAATTGACAAGGCCTACACCAAGACTAAAAAATTTAGAAAAAAAATGTCTATCGCTAATAAAGGTAACAATAATCCTATGTATGGGGTTACTTTTTATGAAAAATGGTTAAAAAAATATGGGAAGAAAACAGCCGATCAAAAACTAGATGATTTTAGAAAAAGGCAGTCTATTAATAGTTCTGGAATTAAAAATAGTATGTATGGAAAGATATCTCCTCATGGTGCTGGCAACGGTTGGAGCGGTTGGTATAAAAAATGGTATTTTAGAAGTTTATTAGAGCTTTCCTATATGATAAATGTTATAGAGGCCAATCATAAAAAGTGGCGATCTGCAGAGACGAAAGATTTGGCTATAACATACACAAATTGGGACGGTAGACCTAGAACATATAGGGCTGATTTCTTGATTGATAATAAATATTTGGTTGAGTGCAAGCCAATTAAGCTTTTTAACACCCCAACAAATAAATTAAAAAGAAAAGCGGCGGAAGAATTTTGTCGAAAAAGAGGGATGGTTTATCGAATAGAAGATGCCCCAAAGTTGACAGGAAATCAAATTATAGGTTTATATAATAAAAAGAAAATTAAATTTATAAAAATCTACGACAAAAGATTTAGGGAAAGGTATTTGGATAAGAAAAATAGTATTAATAATACATGAATTGGTATAGAAAATCTCAAGCTAAAGATAAGCTTCTTGTAATCATGAGGGGGTGTCCCGGAAGCGGAAAAAGCACGTTAGCTCGACAATTGGGCGAAGGTGGAGTGGTTTTATCTACCGACGATTATTTTAATCAAGGTGGAGAATATATTTTTGATCCTGACCAATTACCTAGGGCGCATAAATGGAACTATATTAGGGCGTTAAGGGCTATGAAAGAGGGTATTAGCCCTATTGTAATTGATAATAATACTATTAAGGCTTGGGAGGCCAAACCCTATGTTCAAGAAGGTCTAAGGTATGGTTACAGGATAGAAATTAAAGAGTCAGATGCTCCTTGGAGATTTGATGTTGAGGAGTTGGCTAAAAAAAATAGGCATCAGGTTCCTGCAGACGTTATACAGAAAAAGCTGGATAAGTGGGAACCGAATATTAATATCGAGCAGATAATGAAATCTAAAATACCTGAGGGGCTGTAATGGGCATAAAAATAGAGATTCTCAAAAAATACGTGAATAAAAATTTTATAGAAACCGGATCGTTTAAAGGAGATGGAATTGAAACGGCACTAAGGAGTGGTTTTAAAAATATATATTCTATTGAGGTAGATCCTGTTTGGTATGGTCGTTGCAAAAAACGGTTTATAGGTAAGGATAACATCTATTTATATTTAGGGGATAGTCCTGCCGTTCTTCCTGAAATCCTAAAAAAAATACAAGAACCCTCCACATTTTGGTTAGATGCTCATCCAAATGGGGTGTCTTCCGGGTCGGGAAGGGTTAAGTGTCCCATATTAGGAGAAATAGCTTTAGTATTGGGTCACAACACAAGTCATACATTACTCATAGATGACAGAGAATTTTTTGCTGGCAATGGAATCGATTATTGGGGCAACGTAAATGAATCTCAAATAATGGAAGAAATTAAAAAATATTCTGACAAAGTAACGGTATCTTATGAAGATGGGCGTAAGAAAAATAACGTTATTGTTATAAGGGAAAAGAAATGAGTTGGTATAAAAAAGCACAATCTTATATTGATATAGGGCATACTGGCGATTATATTTTATGGTATTCCCCGGATGGCATTGATGTAATAAAATCAAAAGTAAATGAAATAAGTACACATTCGGCATGGGGAAAAGTAAAAATAAAAAATCAGGCTTATGCTGGAAGATACGATATTAATAAGCAACTTATTAGCGCCGTAGGATATGCTTATCAAGATATTCCTCAGAGTCTCGTAAATAATCTTTTGAGGGCTTTTCCTGATGCTAGGGCATTATATATGTTTACTGGTTTTAGGACTACTCCAGAGGTGCTTAGGGTTGCATCAAAAATTAGGTTGGCGAGTGAAGATGATGTAATAGATACATACTATCAAATGAAAAGCGAAGTTCTTCACGAGTTCATTAAAAACCCCAGAGGTAAACAGCCTTGGAGAGTGATTCCCGCTGGTAGGCTTAAAAAGATATGGAAAGACTATGCTACATACGGGGTTATAAGGGATATACAGGGGCTCGATGAAATAGCTACGCACATGATTAACAACATTATGAAATTGCAGGTTAATACAGAATTAGCTGGACACAGTATGACTCAACCTAAGGAAATTTATGAAGAGGTTGGAATTAGATACACAGAAAAAAGAGATGACATGTTTGGAGATTATATATTGGATCAAAACGGGCAATGGAGAATAAGCGATTATGGCCTTCCTAAACTTATGGATTTAGTATTTAAGTTGGGAAATGCGACTGATTCGAGAGAAAAATTATTAATTATAGATCAGATGCTTAATGTGTTTCATCAAAGGAGTGACTTGCCTGCCATGTTTGTAGAGGGTGGAGGTGTCACGTTAGATGAGTTATATGAAAACCCAGAAGAAAAAGAAAAAATAGAAAAAGTAAGGGATGAAGAGTATAAGGCTAAACCTTCGCCAGTTAAGAGCAAAAAGCAATTAGAATTTGAAATGTCCTGCAGTACTGGCTGGTATAAAAGAGCAACTGTTTGTATTGCTGCCAAGCCCAAACGGAACAAGTGGGATGGACCATATAGCGACCCTCTTGATGATATTATTGAAATAGCGGGAATGACTAGTCCTAATGGAGAATCTATTTCTGATTACGTAACAGAAGAAAGCAACGTTAGCCCACATGAAAAACTTAGTGCCCAAGGTGAAACTGCGTCGAAGATCTTTGTAAATCCAGATACGCAGCATTGGTATTTTAGTTTATTATCAAATAAGCTTTCTTGGGCTAATTATACTACTAAACCTAGCCAGTTTATAAGAGAGATGGCGGCAGTACACATTAGAAGAAAATATAAGCTTGAGGTAAGAGGGGAAGAGATGCAATATGAGAGAAGTCGAATTTCTTATTAGGAGATGATATATGAAAACAGTATGGACAGCTATAATAGCGGGTTTGATAGTTGCGGCAATGGCTTTTTCTTCGTTGGGGGCTGAAACAAAAAGTACTAGGGATTTTAAGATAGTAGGTAGGGACTACAATTTTTGGGATGATATAATAAGCGTACATCCTGTTAGCATTGGCGTAGCTTCTTGGACAGACGAAAACCTAGGTAATCGGCCAGCCCTCTACGCTAGTGGTGCAATGTTCACTTACAAAGACGTAGTGAGACTTGAATTTGGTGGGGTTGTTACTTGGGATAATAATAGGGGTTGGGCAGATATTGCGATGTTGACTGGAGTTAGTACTTTAATTAATGATCATATTATATTTGGCATATGGTTATCTCCTTTTTGGAATTTATATGGGGATAATCCAGATGATCCTTGGGGCGTTATGTTGGGGTATGCATTTTAATGAACTGGTATAAAAAAGCACAATATAATGGTTTAATGTTTAGGGGTACTAAAACTCCTGAAACGAGACCCATTGCTAGGGATTTTCCGGGGGCCTATTTTGCCTCTACCCCAGAAGAGGCTCAAAATTGGGGAAAATATGTGTCTGCGTATAAAATAGTTTCTAATAATTTTTTTAATCCCAACTCAACAGATCCATATCACATCAACCCATCGGAATTTCAATTGTTAAATACATTCATAAAAAAATACGGATATCGCCCCTCTGCATCAATACTAAAATGGAAGGAAATGGGCGCAGGTAATACATTTGGAACATTAACAGAACAAAATTATTGGGAAGTGTTGAGTAATCTCATGCTATATCCGACAAAAGAGTGGGCATCGTATTTAAAGCAATTAGGATATGATGGCTTTATAAATTATAAGGATCTATTTTTATTTGATCTTAACAAGGCTCAATATGTGGGACGATATGATTTTAAAAAACAGAAGGTTATATGAGTTGGTATAAAAAAGCGCAAAGTTTTAATTTAGAACAGCGGCCAGCCCTATTGGTACGGGAATATGCTGATGAGACTCTTTTCCCTAGTGCTAATGAGGCCATAAGAAGACTCAAGGTAGAAGACCTCTTAAAGGAATTTTCTGAATCAAAAAAATATAATACTGCCATGGATTATCTTTTTTGTTCTTTATATCCTGCCTACGAAAGATCATGCAGAAGGTATTATGAGGAAGGAAAATATCAATTAGGAGACATGCTTACCCCTATTCAATTATCTTTTGTAGATAAGATATTAACTGGGGCCTTGGAGACATTAGGCAAGAAAAGAGATGAAATGTTGACGGCCCCAGCTCAACCCTAAAGGCTATTTCTAAAATCATCTAATAGATTTGGATTTTTCCCTATCTCTTCCAAAAGGATATCCAATTCCATTATTCTTTGTTGTAATTGTTTTTTTTCCGCTAAAAGGCCAGTTTCGGTTTTTTTAAACACAGTGATATAATTTTCCATGCACCTTTTGTCTATCTTCTTTTCATTATACGCATCTAGTATTGCATCTATTTGTTCTGCTAAAAGAGTTGTCAAAAGGCTTAGTGTATACGCATAGAATTGTCTGCAAACTTTGACAAAGGCCACGTCATTGCCACATTTGATTGCTATTTGTTCATCATCTTCGGGATTATTTGTCATTTCCGATATTTTTCTCAGGATAAGGTAAATTTCTACTCTTATCGTTTTTTTGACAGTGGTATCGGGAATTTTTTCTAGGTATTTCTCAAAAAAGGTTTTTGGATCATAGAATATATTGACTTTTTCTTGTACTAGGTTGATATCCTTTATCGATTTCCAAATTTGAACTGTTGGAGATGTTTTACTCATATATATATTATACAAGATTAAGGATATTATTTTTGCAGCTTCATTTCGGCGTATTTAACAGTTGTTCTTTCGTACCAATTAAGAGATGCGTTTATGTCATCGTTTTTTTGGGGTAGAACTACGGGTTTTTCTTCTGGCTGCGGTATTGGTAGCGGTTCTGGCGCAGGTTCTTCTTGGGGCATAAATGTTTTCTTATCTCTTGGCGGAAGGGGTTTCTTTGTTTGCTGTGCCTGAATTCCTTCTAGCCAAGCTTTTTTCAATTCTGCTTTTGTTGTTGGAGATTTTTTGAGTTTTTCTTCAAGGTCTGCAGCGTGATTGGAGAGAGAAGACGTACATACTCTACTGCCAAAGGCCTGAGGTTTACGTCTTATGAGCTCTATAAGGCCTTCCTTAAACGCATCTTCGAGTATCGGTTCGCCTACAAACTCATAAGCAACATCCTCATATACGGTTGGATCTTCAACGATTTTATTAGCTATTGTAGGAATGATCTTTGTATTTAATATTTTTAAGATTCTATCATCTCCTCTTCGAATACCTAGGGGTAGTTGGTTATAAAACGCTGGGTCTTCCTCTACTTTTCTAATGCAATGGTCTATTATTTTGTCATGCACTTTAGGATCGGCAATAATATCTGCAGGGGCGGTTTCATACAAATCCATATTCTTGCCTATTCTCTCATACCATGCGTCTAATCTTATTTGTTTAATTTCAGGTATTTCTTTTAGATCTGCAGGCATGTTGGGTCCATCATATATTTCTGGTTTTGCCCTTATTTCAATTTTCCATACGTTGAGGTATTGTTCCCTTATGAACGGATAATGTTTAAATTCTGGAGGTATTTCGCTAGTAATTGTGATAGCTCCGGGTGTAGCAGCCCACTCTCTGGCGATTCTTTCCTTATTTTGTTCTGATAATTTGGCTCTATTCGTTGAGGAAAGTCTTTGATATTGTCCAAAGTTGATATCTTCGGGGCTTATCTCTCCATTTTCGAATTTTTTATTGAGAAAGTCGCAAGAACTTTCTAGTTCTTTTACGTGATCATTGTAGGACCAATTGGCTTGGAAGTTTTTCTTATATACAAAATTAAGTATCTCTTCCGCCCAAGGTTCTGGTACAGTATTGTGTGGTCCTCTAATTTCTGCCATTCCTTGAACAGGTAGTTGTTGGTTGGTTTTATCGTCAAAGTTATTTAATCTAATAGTTACTTTGGCTACTCCGTCTACAAGATATAACCAGTGATCGCCTTTAGAAAGATAAGGCTCTGCGTTAAAGCTTCCGGTACACCATCCTTGGGGTAGGCTAAGATCCTTAAGTGTTTTTACGTTCTCGTCAAATTTATCTGGTTCGCTAATCTTAGATGGTATGCGTTTCCATCCTGATTTTTTATCAGGGTCATAATCTTCTAGTCCACTGGCTTGTATATCGGCAAGTCTTTTTTGGTATACGGGTAATAAGTTAATTTGAGATTTGGGATTTTTAGCCACGGCATCGTATAGGAATGAAACTACTGTGGGCTGTACCGAATATGTTCCATTCTTCTGTGTTTCTGGAGAGACATCTAGCATTTTCTTTAACAGGCAATAGGAAAACGCAGGGCTATTTGCATATTTGGGTTGTGTGTTTAAATAATTCTGCCAAGCCCTGAATGACTGTTCTTTCTCGCTATTTACACCATCTAGTATTATTTGTTTGGAGGTTTCGGGATTCTGTTTATAAATTTCGTAAGCTTTTTGAACATTAGGATCGTTCATGTGTACTTGAAATTCTAGTTCTAGATTAATATCTTTAAGATAGTTATTTTCCTTACCTTTTCTGTCCATTTTTTCATAGAGTTTTGGAAGCAGAACGTTCTTAATAGTGGCGTTAATGTCTTCAACGCTTTTGATGTCTTTCCAAGGTATTATTGGGTCATAAGAGTAAAGAAAGTATATAAGATGTGGGTCTGTTATCTTATATTTTGCTATTTTATCTTTTGCCCCTGCTATTATAATAAGTCTATGAATATTCATAACTAATATAGTTCAACTTTAAACGCACAAAATCCTCTTGGTTTTCTAGTACAACTGGGGAAAGCCAAAATAGCACTAAGGGTTTTGTTGTTTAGTAGTCGGTGGTATACGTCAGATGAAATGGGTCTGTAGTCATTTTTCTATTTAGCCACAGATAATCATCGATTTGTACAGTGGTGATATTGGCTTCTTCGGAAATTTTTTGGGCTGCAACGATAGTAGCGGCTCTAATCTCAATTTCTTGTCTGGAGCCAGCAGGAATCAATACTCCGTCTCTTACGTCATCGGCAAGTTGAGGTCCGTATTTAATAACTCCTAGGTATCGTAGTATTTTAGGTATTTGGTAATCTGCTGGAATATGAAGATTTTTCATATCTTCTTTAAACCAACCCATTTTTCTGTAGAGCATCATAAAGAAGAGGCTGGCCCTTTTAAGAAACATGTCATTGCCGTATCCGGGAAAAATACCTATTAATTTTGCCATCCATCCATCTAGGGTTGCGGTTCCCTGATCTATGGATTTACCCATGTCTTCACAAAAAATACGAGCGCCGCATGGTTGTTCGTTTGAGAAAGTTGCATAAATAGCATATAGGCTTGACTTAAGTTCACTAAGATTAGCCGCTCTTTCATTCATCATCGGGAATCTTTCTAATGATAATCGGCATATAAATTCGTTAATTATGCTTCTACAATAGACATCCGTTAGCGTACCTATTGGAGGAGTTATGACATTAAATGTTTCGGTTAACGTCTTGTACATTTTATTAGCATCTGAGCCGTTTGGCCTAATATCGGCTTTTCCGTACCAATATGCATAGTTAATAGAGTTAGCTATTAGCTCATACAATATAATAGAGGGTTTTTCGGAAACGGCGGAATATGGCATTGGAATCTTAGGACTACCCCAAGACTTTTCGGGAGGGAGATTCTGTTTTATTACTTGCGCCACTTCTTTGAGTTTTTTAGGGTCAATGGTTACGTAGCGAAAATTTTCCGTGAATTGTTTAGCTAGATTTAGTACTTCCTGCGTTAGGCTCATCTTTTTTCTCCAGTGTATGTATTAGTTTCCGTCTATCTTTTTCCATAAGTAGTGTGTATAGGCTGTCCATATATTCGTTGATATATTTACTGGAGTTATTAGATACGATACTAGCGTCACCCAGTATGTTTTTTATTAGCTCAGCATCTGTCATAGTCGCTACGGTTTCTTTATTATATGTTATATAGCTCATAATAATACTCCTTGATTTCATTATACATAAATAAAATATTTTAGTAAGGATTTTTTATGATTATTTAGGAAGTATAATATATGAACTGGTATCAAAAAAATATATCTCTTGTGAAGATGTCAAAACGGATAAGAAAAAAAATAGTTGATTCTGACGTTATAGGCAGTATTTCCTATGATGTGGATACAAAAACGTTAGCAATAAAATTTAGAAGGGGCGGAAGCTACGCATACAGTAATGTCCCCAAAAGAGTCTTTGAAAATTTTATGAGGGCAAGGTCAAAGGGTAAATTTTTTAATGATTCTATCAGAAATCAGTATTCTATAGCGCTATAGCTCTTCAAATTCTGTATAATATATACTATGAATTCAGATGTAACAATGGTCATTCCTGTCTTTAATTTAAATGATAAGAGACTGAGAAACTTCAAATTTCTTTTTGACAATTATATCTCCAAATTAGATTTGCCAGTTATTATTGCGGAACAGGTTTACAAAAGGAATCCTCCATCTAAAGTTTTAGAACATATTTCTCCCTTTAACGTTAAATATTGCCCCGTTTTATCTAATAGGGATCTTTTTCATAAATCGCATGTCCTAAACTGGGCATCACGGTTTGTTGACACAAAATATTTATGGATGATAGATGCTGACGTTTTTCTTAAATATAAAGACGTTTTAAACTTGTTGATCGATCAAGATGTTGTTCAACCTCACGAACATATTTTTTTGCTCGATGAAAATCAAACAAGGGGTTTTATTGACAATAAAAAATTTATAGCTCAAGAAGGTATGAAAATTCGTACTATGAAGAAATTCGGCCCCCTAACATTTATAATTAAAACAGAAATATATAAACAAAACCCAATGGATGAAAGATTTATAGGCTGGGGTTGGGAAGATATGGATTTTGCCTATAGACTTTCCCTAGAGTATAAAGTCACCAATCTGGGAATTAATGGCCTGCATTTATATCATGATGTCTCTCCGCATAATCCAGAACAAGAAAAAGTCAATAGAAAAATTTTCTTTAAAAAAAGACAAGAGCTAACTTTCAAAAAGTTAAAATTTGACGAGACACAAATAAAACAAATCTTGTCTTCCACAGACATTATAAACAATCTAAAGGCAGAGGGGGCTATAAGCGAGACTAAAATAGTTCATATAATAGCACCAGCGCTTTTGCCGTCAAAAAAAGAGTTATTTCACAGAGAAATATTAGCGATAGAATCTATTATTAAAGAAAAAAAACATTATCCAAACCTAGTTAATATTATGGCCTGTGAAAGTCCAGAAGCCCAAAAATATAGGGAACATTTTGACATATGTTTTCCCACTCGTTCTTCTAGAGACTTGGGAGACGAAAGGGCTCTACCATATCTTCCAGACCTACTAAAAAAAGCTGGAGAAAATTGCGGCGATAACGATATCGTATTTTATACAAATTCTGATTGTTGCTTAGCTCCCGGCACATATGGCAGATTGGAAAATACTAAAACTATGGCTATAGAATACCATAGAAGAGATGTTTTAAATGATCCAAGAACATTATCCGACATATTCGATTTCCCTAACCAATTAAAAGAAACAGGAATTGACGGGATAGCATTTAGAAAGAATTTTTTTGATAAAAATTCTTACTTTGTACCAGATTTTTTTGTTGGAGAACCCCACTGGGACACTGCGGTTTGTGGAGCCCTAAGAACAGCTGGAGTTTCTAGCCAAAATATAATTGATTTATTTCACCCAATCCATAAACAGGCTTGGGATACAAAAAGGTTATCTATAGCGGGTAAACAAAATGATAGGCTCTACAGAGACTTTTTAGAATACGGGATCTCAAAGATTGATGTTCTAAGTGCGCCCAAAGAGAAAATTAAGACATCTGTTGTTCTTGTTTATTATGGGTCTGATGAAAAAAGAATTTCTGCTGCAAAAAGGGCGATGAGCCATTTGTCATATCAAAACATATTAGATACAGAGTTCGTATTTGTTGAAACAGTTAAGGGCAAGACTTCTTTCCCAGAAATAGATAATAAGCCAAATTGGAGACATGTTGTACTAGAAGAGAAAGAAGAGAATAAAGATATTTTTCAAAAAGAGGCCATGATGAACAAGGGAGCAAAAATGGCCAAAGGTAAAATTATCATTTTTTTAGACGCTGATATTTGGACGGGAAAAAACAACTGGCTAGACCAAATTAGTTTAAAGGTTGAGGAAAATAACCTAAAGCTGGTTCATGGATTTTCATTTTGTCAGGATTCAAAAAATCATGATTCTTGTTTTGTATCTTTGGGATTAAATACGTTAAAAAATATTGAATCATCTTTTCACGAAAATCCGGGACTCGTAATAGGAATTTCCAAGGACGTATTGGAAAAAAATGATTATATAAATATATATAGTATTATGGGTGGAGGAGACTCGATGTTAATGCACGAATACGTTTCTCCTAATTATAAACATTGCGAGGCTTGGTTTCAGGCTGGGTTTCCAAAATTAAAAAAGACCTTAAGAAATCTACCAATTTGTTGCATTTTTGACTATGTGGATTGTTTAATTTTCCACGAAAATCACGGCGATGTTAATTTTGATTATTATGGTGCTAGACATCATGCAACGAAATATTTTACCAAAGAAATACAGGAATTATTAGTTCTTGGGGAGAACGGACTATTAGAATGGGTAGATAAAAACTGTGTGGAAAAAAAGATAATCAAAGAAAGGTTTCTAATGACAACGGAGGTCGCTGTTAGAGATATTTGTAGCAAAATAACAAAGGGCTTAGAATGATTAAAAAAGACCTGCTAATAAAAAAAATGGAAAACGGGTTTGCCTGTCGGTACATGATGTATTTGGATGTTTATGATCAACTTGAAAATATTTTAAAAGACGCAGATATATCTAAGATGGAAATAGCCGAGTTTGGCGGATCTTATGGCGCTATAAGAACCATGATTCAATGTCCTAATTTTACGGTATCCAATTTGCCTACACATGACGTTCAAGACTTAATTAATGTTTCTAGTAATAAATATGATATGGTAATATTAGATCAGATATTAGAACATGTGAAAGACCCCTATAGGGCGGTTAAAGAGATGTATCGGGTTCTAAAACCGGGCGGGTGGTTCGTGAATACTTGTCCATTCTTGATATGGGTTCACCCTGCCCCAAGCGATTACTGGCGGTTTACTAAATCAGCTATGCGTTTTTTACTAGAAGAAATCGGAGGGTTTGTAAACATAACAACTAAGAGCTGGGGAAACACGGATGTTATTACGTTTGAAATTAAAAATAAAAGGTGGTACACTGTTGCCCAATTAAAAGAAATGAAAATATGGAGCGAAAGAAATGACCCTAATTTTGAACATATGGTGTGGTCTTTTGCTCAAAAAAGAATGGGAGATACGTGATATCATGACAACGATTACAAAAGAAGAGTTTGACAATGCATATGGCAAAGACCCTTATTTAAAAGATCGATGGTCTTACTTTTCAAAAGTAATAGAAATTCTAAACGAAGAGAAGCCCGTAACCGTCCTCGAATTAGGATCATGTGGCGGCGCTGCCCCTTTTACAATGATTAAGGAGTCCGATACGTTTGATATACGCAAAGATTTATATGACAATCTGACCTATGAGTGGGATGCGACACGCACACCTTGGCCAATAGAAAATAACAAGTACGACATGTTTATAGCCTTACAAGTGTGGGAACATTTAGGGCAAAAACAGGTGGAGGCATTTAAGGAGGTAATGAGAATATCAAGATCTGCTATTTTAAGTTTTCCCTATATGTGGAACTGCCCCAAAGATGTTCATCATATGATCGATGATAAAAAAATAGCGGAATGGACTCTTAATATTAGGCCTAAATCAGTCACAAGGGGTGGCTGTAGAATGATTTATTTTTTTAAATTTTAGGAGATAATATGAAAAGACTCACCTTTATTGTTCCGCTCAGAATAGAGTCAGAAAAGCGTTTATGGAATTTAGAATTTCTCTTAACGAGGTTGAGGGCAAGATATCAAAATAGAATTATTGTAGTGGAAAATAATGCTGAACCTAAACTCACAAAGGCCTTTATAGACAAATATAATATACAATATATTTTTGAAAACACTAAAGACTACCCCGAATGGTCAAGACCAAGAATGGCAAATAAAGGGTTAGTACTATCAGACACGGAGATAAGCGTTATTCAAGACACAGATATGATAGTGGATTATGATTATTTTGATAAATATATTATCAATAATATTGATAAATTTGATTATTTTTTTGGCCCTAAAGAACTATATGAACATAGCGGCGATCTTTTAGCTCCCGATGGGCCGCTTGAGCCAGAAAGGGCAAAGTTTAAGTTTGTCCGGTATTCTCACCCCGGAGGAATACACGTTGCCAAAACCGAGATGTTTATTAAGGCTGGCGGAATGAGTGAATATTTTAACAACTATGCATGGGATGATGTCGAAATAGGTTGGCGAATGGCAAAGTTAAAATATCGTGTAGAGGGCAGTCGATATCCGGGGATTATGCTGCATTTAGCACATCCAAGACCACCCACCTTGCAAGGGAAGAGCTGGTGGGCTGGAAAAGATGAGAATGGAGAATACTTTAAGATAATAGCTAGATTTACAAAAGAAGAATTAGAAAAATATGTTTTAAATGAACTCAAGCCGATGCTAGATAAGCATAAAAGAATAATGGATTAGTAACATGATACCCGTTTCTCTAGGATATACTTGTTTTACAAAAAGTGCTATTGTAAAATGTGGATTCAACTATCCAACCAATATATTTGATTGGTTGGTAAGTTTTAACTTTGGCCTAATGATAACTTCATTAGAAAAGGGATTTGATATATTTAACGATGTTGAGTTAAGTGCGCTACTTGGAGAAGATGTAAAAAGCGCAATATATAATAGAACATATAAATATAGAATGCCGCATGATGGGGAATATTGGAAAAATAAAGACAAAATTATTAATAAATACAAACGAAGATTTGACAGATTCCTACAATACAAAGAAGATCATAATAGCTATTTATATATCAGAGCGGTTAACGATGATGGATATTATGGGCAAGAAAAAGAGGATCTGCTTCAGGAGTATAACGAGAATAACAGGCGGCGAATGAAAAACTTTTTGCCAAGTAGTTCTCTAATAGTATTATTGTCCCATAAAAAGATCAACGAAAATATCAAATCGTGTATCAGGGACAATTATATTTTATTAGATAATGTGTATCAGCCTAATTGTGCGATCTATATTGGAACAATGGAAAACCAAAAATATGTAACGGATTTATATAAGGCGTTTTTTGTATATATATCTAAGAACTTTGAGCTCTTAAGGCAGAGAAATCGAGTAGCGGAAACAGAACTTAATCAAATTATAGAAAAAAAGATATGAGAAAATACCTCATTTTTGATAATATTGTTAGAGGAGCTGGAATAGGGCACATGTTAATGTGTTACAACCATGCCATTCAAATAGCAATGGACGGGGATTTTGAATTAATAGTGCCTCGATGTATTATGGGGCACAAAGGGTTAGGTAAAAATTTTGAATTTGAAGATTTTTTTGGGCTAGAAAAACACCCAAGCGAACAAATAGCAAAGATAAAAGAACAACAGAATTCTTTTAAATATGTTGAGTGGGTTAGGAACGGCTGTGAACAAAATTTTAACTTTAAGAATACCAAATCATTTTTTAAGGAAAAATATTTAAGGACAATTGATTCTAAGATTAGAAAATATAAAAGCCACGCCATTCCTGATAAAATTAATATATCTATTCATATACGAAGGGGAGATATTGTTTCTAAGCAATATTTTGAAAACTATAAAAAAGAAGATTATCGTATATTCCCAGATGTATGGTTCAGGCAGTCTCTTGATGAGGTTCTTAAGGAGAAAAACTACCAACCGTCAGACGTTCATGTTCATGTATATAGCGAAATGCAGGCCGATGGGTTTTATTACAATGAGAAGTCTGAAAAATTTGATTTAAAAAAAGTGTTCGATTTTAGCAATTGCACGTTTCATTTAAGTAGTGATACTTATGAAGACACAACATATGAAGACGTATATAATATGATTACTTCTGATATATTTATAGGGGCAAGATCAGGATTGGCACTAATAATTTCTTTATACAGAGATTGGCAGGATAAGGAGAGTTTTATAGAATCTGTTTATGCCCCTGTCATTAAACTTAATGAGCTAAATTTAATAAAAGTAATAGTGAGACCTAGATGAGACTTGAAGATAAAAACTTGGTTTATTTAAAAGAATTGCAGAAAAAAAGAATCTCTGAAAACCACAACAAAGAAATAGAGAGAAACCCCCACAAGCATTGGTGGTATTTAAAAACAGATAACACTGCATATTTGCGTTCTGTCCACCCGTTCACAATGGCTGCAGATTTTTTTAGAAAAATTTCTCCTAAAACTGTTTTAAATCTTGGAGATAGTCGTGGAGGAGCAGAATCAGTGTACTTTAAAAGTTTAGGGTGGAATTCCCTCCCCTGTGATCAAATTACGTCAGTGCTAAAAATAGCCAAAGAGGAAATTGGTTTTATAGACAACTATATTGAACAAGATGCGGAAAATATGTTTCTTGATAGTGAAAGTTTTGATTATGTTATAACTAAAGAAACCCTTCACCATTTGTCCCGCCCATATGCAGCCATTTATGAAATGCTTAGAGTCGCCAAAGAGGGTATTGTCATTATTGAGCCTCGTGATTATAACTATGAATTTGGTAAAGAAAACTATGAATCATGTGGAAATTTTTCTTTTGGTTTTTCTCTAAAAGAACTGGCCAAGACATTTACGGCAATGAATTATCCTGAGGTTTGTTATAGATATATATGGGAAATACAACCTATTATTGACGAATATGGCTCATGCGGAGGTGAGAAATTTTTAAAGAACAAAGATAACATACAGGCAAAGATAGATCAGTGGTATAATAGCCATGACAAACAAAATGGGCAACTCTTAATGATATTTTGCTTTAAACAGACATGCCTATATCGTGATATTCTCGAAAAGTGCGGATTTACATTTTTAAATATTAGGGGGAATTACACTCTTCCCCAAGGAGATATAAAATGATTATTGAAAAAATAGACAATAAAGACACGTCTATATATACGTGGCCTAACCCAAATTTCCCCTTCTATTATTACCTAAAACATGATAAGTGTAGGATATTTATAATCGCTAATATTTTTCATAATTTTTTATGGTTAAGGGAAGGTAGAAATGACATAAAACCTACTGATTATTTTTTTACATTGACTGGTTTTTTTGTAACTAAATATTCTGCCTCATTAGCGGCTAAGGTTTTAGATCATCTCAAGATAAACAAAGACCAGTTTATAATATTATGCAATGATTTTAGAGATCTACAAAACTATTTAAATAGTGGATTCTCCAACTGCCTTTTAGTAAATAATAACGCATGGTTAAACGAAAATTTATTTAGTGTTATAGAAACTAAAAAAATATATGATGCGATATTGGTAGGAAGGCCAATAAAATGTAAAAGGCTGTATCTGGCAAATAAAGTTAAAAATATGGCACTACTAACGGGGCATGTAACATGGGGAAAGCAAGACGATGGGCTCGTTCTTCCACCACATGTTAATGACGACAGCAAAAGGCTTAATTCCAATGAAATGGTAGAAATTTTAAACAAATCTCGTTGTAGCTTATGTCTATCCGATGAAGAAGGGGCATGCTACTCGTCAGCTGAATCTTTATTGTGTGGGGTGCCCGTAGTTTCCACAAGATCTCTTGGGGGCAGAGACGTATGGTATAATGAAGATAATTCTATCATATGTAATGACAATGAGAATGATGTTGCTCTCGCTGTAGAGCAAATAAAGAGTAAGATGTTTGATGCTAAAAAAATTCGAAGCAGACAAATAACGCTAACTAATTATTTTAGGGATATATTTATCAATAAATTACAAGAGATATTTAGACAAAATACTATTACAGATATTGATGCAAAAAAATACTTTTCAGAGAACTATATTCACAAGATGCAGAAGTCTAGTAGGAATGAAGAGGTTGTGGCGTTCTTAAAAAATACAAATGTAAAATATGGAAAATAAGTGGCGTTAGTAACATCTTTTTTTGTATAATACTGCCGGGTAAAAAATGAAAGAACACAAAATATTCAAACCTGAGATAATGTTAACTGATTATGTAAAATCATCATGGTCTAAGAACATAAAAACCTTAGAAAATAAAATCCCCGTCAGCCAGTTTCTAAAACATAAGGGTATTTGGGCATTAGAAATATCCCCTCAAGTCTCATTGGATTGGTATGCCTTTGGATTACCAGTAAATAAGAATTGGGAACCGGAAAGTTTTGAGGGGGATGCTATTCTCTCTTTTCAAATTTACGCAGAAGGTGAATTTGAATTAAATATATTCTTTGAAGATACTGCAAGTGTTAAAACTGATCCAGTCACGGTAATAGTAAAAAATCCGAATAATACTGATACATGGGACGTAAAAGAGGTGCCAATATCCATTAGAGCGATAAGAATGGTTTTATTTACGGGTGCAGCTAATACTCCTAACTATGTCATTAAAGACATAGTAATTAAGTCTTAGGATGCCATTGTTTCACTTATGAAATTTTCCCATTTATAAAAATGATCGCTTATTGCTTCTTGACCGATCAGATTAAAAGTTTTTATTCCAACGTTCCGGTAAAAAACAATAGAAGGCGCTCCGTATCTATTACATTTTTTTATCATTATTTTTTTGAACAAACTTAATGATATAAGACATCTGTAGGCCAGCTCTTTTCCATTATGTTTTGTGACAAGTGGTAAGATATCTGTCTTTTGAATTCCCCAATAAACGATCTCTGCAATGTCAAAGCACTCTTTCTCAGAATCTGCAAATGGGGACAGGGACATTGTAAGCATAAGCTGAGTGGAAGATCATCAATAAATTTATCGGTATCTAGAAGTTTTTTCCCTATCTCTTTTTGAATTAGAGATCTGGAGCTGGTGTCCTCCCATAACTTTCGGATGGCATCGGCCTGAGACTTATCAAAAAGATTGTCTAATAGAGCTGCCATGAAATTTTATTCTATGGTGGCTCTATTAAAACCTTTACTTTTTATCGTCAAAGAATCCAAGACTTTTATCTAAATCTTTCGCTGATTTAGACCTGTAACTAGTCATACCCTTGGTTAGAGTGCAATACATAGTGTTTATACCTTGGCTATTAGACATATAATCTAATGTGCTACCAGCCCTAACTCCGATACTTCCTCCAGCTTTTATAGAATCTTGATTTGCACCAATAAAAACGAATTCCCATTTTTTTTCAGTTCTATGAGAATCAATCATTTTCATTATCTGTTCCCTGTTAAACTCTTTACTGCGATTTTCTTCTCCATCTGTAATAATAACGAAAACAACCTTTTCTGGCCTCTGTTTTTTAGGTTTATCGTCGATTTGCCCCTCTACTCTGTTAATAGTTCTACCAATGGCATCTAAAAGGGCCGTATAACCCTCAGGAACATAGTTTTTAATGGTTAAATCCTCCGCATCGGCTAAAGGTGCCATATCCATTAAAATGTTATAATTATCACTAAATTGAACTAATGTTATGGTTGCTTCACCCTTTACCTCTTTCTGGTTTTTGAGAAACTGATTAAACCCACCTATTGTATCGTTTAGAACTGAACTCATTGAACCTGATTTATCTAGAACAACTGCCATATGTGTATAATTTTTCTTCATGTTTATTTTCCTTTCTGTTCGAGTGTTAAGTTTCCAACCGGAATTGTTTGTAAAAAGCCCTCTTCATGTCCCTCTATATCTATTTCTCCCTCCTTTATTATTTTTAAAGCATCACATTCACTGCAATAATTAATTACAATAATTGATTCAGGTTTGTCATGCCAGTAGTCTAGCTTTTCTGGATCGTCATAAACGGCCTGATTAATTTTGGCTCCTGCGCCCACTTCTATTTTTTGGGTTTGAACAGACTTAAATAACTTTGAATGATCTGTATATGTTTCTGACACAGCGCCATATCTTAATAATTTCGTTGGCTCAATTGAGTTTGAAGTACAGAGATATGAAGATGTCGTCGATCCGCCTCCTATTACTGGCCCTTTACCTTTTGCATTAGAACCATTAGGTGCTAAATTGTTATCTGTCATTAAGTCTTTACAGGTAGTCCAGTTGAAATCCCATCCATTTTGGGGATCACTAGTGCCCGGAGGATTACATAAAGGCGGAGGATTGTTCGAAGGAATTTGCCAATTAATAGGTGTATGTACAGGAGAGAAAAAATGAGGCTGTCCATAGATGACGTTTCTCACCGTTTCGACTATGCGAATCTCTTTCTTTGGCTTCTTATCTTTAGATATAAAGAAGCTTAATCCGATAGCGTATACTCTATCTTTGCCAATAAGATTAGAAGCGACTCCTCTCATTTTTTCAGCAGTAAGAATATATTGCCTTATGATGCCCTCTACAGATCTAAAACCATCTAGCCATAAGAAACCGTCTGGTGTTCCTGTAGTACAAACATAATTTTGTTTAGGCCACTTATAATCGCATTTAGAACAATATCGGTCAGGTCCAAATTTAATTTTATGTTTAGGACATTCTTCGATATACTGTTCAAGTTGTGCATCCTTACAGGGCATACCAGTGATAGGATTAATGCCCTGAACAGATATAACAATAGCTACGTGATGAGTGTTGTTTGAATTTTCGTTAAAATCTAACCACATCCCTTTGCTCTCTATAACTGGAACAAAGAAACTTTTTACGATCCCTTCACTCCTAAGCCAATCTTTGGGGCATGCAGGATATTTGTCAACTAAGTAGGGCATTCTTTTGGCGTATGGTGGCAGACCAAACGTTGTATCTCCACTAAGAGCCTCAGGCATATTAAATCCGACGTAAAATCCATTATTTCGCATCAGGTAGTTATGACAAGAGCCGTCAAATATATCGTTATCTCTTTTCATTTTAGATTCCTTTTTGTATTTTTGTAAAAAGATGGGGAGGTCGTTTTAGAGACCTCCCCGCTCTTAATTAGTAGTTTCGATTGCCCTTAATACCAAAAGGGTCTTGTTTCTTGCCATTAGCTGCTTCCATCGTTAAAATGAGTTTGGGAAGTTCATTTTTCTTAGCTAATTCTCTAAACTCAAGATCGGCCTCAGGGTAAACTTTTCTTAACGCCGTTAATCCTTTTATTGCTGCCTTATTTTCTTGAGTGTGCGCTAATTTCATAAGCTCCTGTATTTGGAACCTATCATTGACATCGATGTCTCCTCTATCGACAATAATGCGACAGAATTGTTTTACTTCTAGGCCTACTTCTGACCAATTGACTCTGTTAACAATTGAACGACCTCTCTTTAGGGGCTTGCCTTCAAACAATGGATCTTCTTCGACCATTTGATTTGGAACTTGACCAATAGCAAATACTCTAACTAGGACACCATCTGATTCAACAGTGTCTTCCTCAGAATATCCCTGTTCAAGATCTGCAATGTAATTAGCCGTAGCCTCAACATCTATATTTTTGGAATCAGGTTTAAAGACGATAACTTTTTTGTCTCCAAATCTTTTTCTTAACGCTACGGTAATAGGATGATTAGGTTGTTCAGGATGATAATGTTCAAGTAATTCAGATGGCTCAACGTTTTCAAGTTTTAATTTGAATCCGTATTTGTTTTGAAGAGCAACTAGCTCAGGATCTAAAGTCTCAGTTTTATTGCTGCCTTTTGGCCCCCTTAGATATTTCATTGCTAATCTAACCTTAGCAATTGGTATCGATCCGTATATAGGGTTGTCGCAAAATATTGCCCTGATATCACCAAATGGTGTAATACTATCGTCTGAAAGCATTTCGAGTCCAGCTGGTTCTTTTTCAACACCTAGTTGTTTGAGCCCCTTTTCAACAGTTTGGACAGAGAGTCCCATAAATGTTGCCGCAGTTTGAATGCGGGAGTCCCAAGAATCTGGTATTGAGGTTTGTGTTGCGGTGTTTAACTGACTTACTGTTTGTGTGGATGTAGACATGTTTAGTCTCCTTTTCTTTCACACTCTCTCCTGATTCCCTCAGGGCGGGGAACACACTTAATTATGCATTCAACCATAGTATATTACTTTATCATAAAATTGTCAATAGCAAAATGTATATTTCTAAAATAGCTAAAGTTACTATTTTAGAATAATTTCAAAATAGTTAAAGTTACTATTTTAGAATAATTTCAAAATAGTTAAAGTTACTATTTTAGAATAATTTCAAAATAGTTAAAGTTACTATTTTAGCGTAACCCAAAATAGTTAAAGTTACTATTTTCAGGCACCATAAAAATGTCATAAGCTATTTAAAACAAACGCTTTATGACATTCGATATACCCACTATAATATTAGTATATATTATATAATATTAGTTAGAAATCTTCTAGTATTACTTTAGAGACAGTAGGAAGATATATATCTTATAGAAAAATTCGGAGTTAAGAAGTTTACAAGGCAGAAGATTATACTTCTCCCGGAATAATAGGAGTAGTAGTAGCTACTGAAGAAATGCTATCCATTATGCCTACTAATTTTTCTCCTCTTGATTTAACTTGTGCAAACCATTTAGAATCTTCCATTTCTCTTGCTGCTTGTCTAAAGTTATTTTGTTCTAGAGCCTTTTTAAACTCCTGAAACTTATTTAGACCATCAAATCCCATATTATATGACATATCTATTAATACCATTTTTGCGTCATGAGGTAATGAATCAAAGTTATTGACAAATCTTTTAGCATTATTTATCGCAAGGTTAAGATCATATTGAAATAGGGATCTGATTTCTTTTTCAGTTAAAATTCTTCGGCCTTGTCTAACATCATTGTAGTCTATTCCCATGTTTTTAAATAGCGTTTTTGCTAATGATCTATCGAGATTAAATCCCAATCCAATTGCTAAATTACCCGCTGGATCTTTATAGACTTTTGTTTTATACCCCTCATTACTCTTAATAAAGTTATACATAGTGTCGAAAGAAGGTATACCACTAGGGGCCTGAGTTGGAGTTTGAATGCTAGTGTTTAATTGTTTTGGTTGTTTTATTTTGCCCTTACTCATTTGTTTTTCCTCATTAGGAGTAGTTTTCCATATATTAATAGCCTTATTAACCGTATCTTCATCTTGTAAAGCAGATAAAATTTCCTGTTGTCTTACGTTTGTTTTTCTAGATGCCGCTTCAACAGTCGTACCGTTCAATACCATTAGCACCGCCGCTAAAAGTCCAGAAAATATATTCTCTTTCCATCCTGCTTCTTTGATCAATTCTTGGGCTATGGAATGTTTAGTATACCAATCTAGTCCATTCAACTGTTTTAATTCGCTTCTTATCTCGCCTATTTTTTTAAAAGGTATTTTATTCATTAGTAGGACATCTCCATTAAATATTTGAATAATAATTCTAGAAAAGGAGTAAAATAACCTTTAATAAATAGTCTCTAAAAATGGATAAGAGATTATGTGCGTTAAATATCATGTAAGAATATGGGGACGAAATAGACTTAGAATATGATAACACGCATGAGATAATAAACAAGGCGGCAGATAAAATTTAAATAGGGATACAATTAGAATTTAAATTTTAGAAACTTTTGTATAATATAACCACATTGAGATTATTGTAAAATGGGGAAACTAAAATGGACGAATTTGTGACAGCTATAAAACAGAATATTGAAAATGGATTAAATCCAACTCCAATTAGAAAGTCAAGCAAATGCGTTGATTTGTTAAAAATTATTCTTGCCAACAACTCGGAAATAAAAATATTAGACGATAAGTGCAGTCAGGATGGAGACGTAAGGTTTGATATTCCTGCTCATTCAGTGGGGTTAAATTATGAGACCTTGATTAAATACAAGACAGAATTTTCTTCCCAATACGTAGTTAATTTTTTGGGAGAGCTCTTTATAAGAGAACATATGGAAAAATTTGTAAAGATTCTTATAGATCTCAAAGAAGATTATTTGCCGATGGTTAATAAATATGAACATAAAAAATTTGGAATGAAAGTTTTTAGGGACAAATTATCTTTTATATTTCATGTCAGTTTAATTCAGGCTATTCTTACAGAAGATTTGAAAACAATGTAATTATGAAAATAGAAAGAGAACCCAAATCATTAGTTTATATTCCTCCTATGGCTAAAACAAATATAGAAAATAAGCCAATGGCCCCTCCTATGACCGAATACGAAGAAGGAAAGGCTGTCTTTGACGAAGATGCTGTGAAAAACTTAGTACAAGGAAAGTATGGTAAAAATGATCAAAGCAATATCACCGGACTTTAAGATTGATTTAAATAAAATTCCTACTGTAAAGATTAAATCTATTGCCTTTAAGAACTTTAAAGTTTTTGAAAATGTCACTTTTAATTTTTGCAGAGATGATGAGTGTGAGAATTTTACTTGTTTTTTTGGGCCTAATGGTTGCGGAAAAACAACAGTCTTAGACGCAATTTCTATAATTTTCTCTAAATATGACGGAAGAGATATCCAGAGATTGACGGCTTTACTTGGAAAATCAGTAAGACATGTCGATGGAGTTCAGAGAGCGGTTTATGACAAAGATACTGATTTTTTAATTACCGCACAGATAGAATGTTCTCTTGGAGATTATGAGGTTCAGTTAACTAAATCTGGGTTTATTAAAGATCATCCAGATGCTCTCAAAGAGATAATTCAGAGAATTTGCTTTTATGCTAAGTTTGATCAGGAACTGCATCAATTTCAGTTGCTAAGAAAAAAATGGAATATATTTAAAGAGCTTTTTGGAGCGGTTACGGGTTTCAGTATTGAAGAAATAACAACTCCTTTCAACGCAGAAGATAGCAACCTTAACTCTCCTCAGGATGATATTTTAAGAAAATACGTATTGGGTTTTACTATTCATAAACCCAATGAAATTATCAATCATAAAGAATGTAGCGCTGGAGAAAGGAAAATTATTAAATCTTTTTCCACTCTTTTAAATAAAGAAGTAAATCCAGCAATAGTGTGTATAGATAACGCTGAAATGCATGTAGAATCGGGTAGGCACATTCAACTAATAGAGTCGATGAAGAAATGCTTTCCCCAGAGTCAAATATTCGCAACCACACATAGTTACCAGATATCTAGAAATTTCGGAAATAGAAATCAGCTTTATGATATGAGAATGATAAAGGCAAACGATATTATAAAATATGAACCTTGGAGACTTTATGTTTCAGATGAAATTAAAGACAATATCTCGAAAATAAAAAGTTTTGCGACCTTAAAAAATAAGGAACTATATGTTCTTGAGGGAGAACAACTAGTCGAAAGGTGTTTAAATAGCAAAGACGATTTTAATCTTAGAATAGATTGTGAAGATTTTTTAGAAAAAATACCTTCGTTTTTCATTGAAGATATTATGTATTGTTATGGCAGCAAAAAATAAAAAAGGGTGAAATATTTTTCTTGATGAACAATTAGCATCGGGAGAAAAAAAAATATGAAAATATATACTAGGGAAGAAGCTATTAAGAAATCTATTGAATATTTTGAGGGAGATAATTTAGCTGCAGAAGTTTTTGTAACCAAATATGCGATGAGGAATGAAAAGCTTGAACTTGTAGAGGCAACACCAGAGCAAATGCACAGGAGGTTAGCTAAGGAGTTTTTTAGAACAGAAAGTAAGTACCCTAATCCGATGACGGAGGAAGAGATTTTTGGTCTTTTTGATCATTTTAAATATGTCGTTCCCCAAGGTAGCCCAATGTTTGGCATAGGAAATCCCTTTCAAAAAGTGAGCTTTAGTAATTGTTTTGTAACTAATGTTGTTGACAGTTACGGTGGGATTTGCAGAGCTGATGAAAGAATTGTCCAAATCAGTAAGCGCAGAGGTGGTGTTGGTTTAGACATTTCTCCTCTTCGACCTAAGGGCATGCCTACTAAAAATAGTGCCTTAACTACCGACGGAATAAAAGTTTTTATGGACAGATTTTCGAATTCATCCAGAGAAGTGGCACAGTCAGGCAGAAGGGGGGCTTTGATGCTGAGTAATTCTGTTCATCATCCCGAAATCATTAATTTTATTACGGCCAAGAGGGACACGACGAAAGTTACTGGGGCGAATATTTCTGTTAGGGTTACTGATGAGTTTATGAGGGCAGTTAACAAAAAAGAAACCTATGAACTTAGATGGCCTGTAGATAGTGTTAAGCCACAAGTTAAACAGGAAATGAAAGCAAGAGAAGTGTGGGATGAGTTAGTTAGGTCTAATTGGATGAGCGGTGAACCCGGTATTTTGTTTTGGGACACGATAGTTAGAAATAGTCCTGCTGATTCTTATTCTGATTTAGGTTATACAACCTGTTCTACAAACCCATGTGGAGAACTACCGCTTGCAGGGAATATGGGGAGCTGTATTTTACTTCTCCAGAACCTTGCTTCTTACGTATTAAATCCTTTTACTAAAGAAGCAAAGCTAGATGAAGAACTGCTAAAGAAAAATACTCGCAAAGCAATGAGACTAATAGACGATATGGTTGATCTTGAAATTGAAGCGATACAGAAAATAATTGAAAAAATAAAATCAGATCCAGAAGATGACAAAACCAAGGCTAACGAACTAGATTTATGGAATGGCGTTCAAAAAACATGCAAGGAAAGCAGAAGGACTGGGCTGGGGGTTACTGGGCTAGGGGATTGCATAGCTATGTTAAATATCAAATATGCAAGCAAGGAGTCACTTCCTATTGTTGAAACTATTTTTTCTATTATTAGAGATGAGGCGTATCGTTCTTCGATTCAGATGGCGAAAGAACGGGGGGCATTTCCTATCTGGGACAGCAAAAAAGAAAAAGATAATAAATTCTTAAACAGACTGCCAAAAGATATTTTTACGGAAATGTCGAAGGTGGGTAGAAGAAATATCGCTTGTTTGACAGTCCCTCCTGCTGGTTCTGTTTCTACATTAACTCAAACAACATCTGGTTTTGAACCCGTTATTTTTGCAGAATATACTCGTAAAAGAAAACTAACGGACAACGACAAGGACAAACCTGATTTTGTAGATGCAATGGGAGATAAGTGGAAAAATTATAAGGTTGAACATCACGGCTTGAAGACATTTACGAAAATTACTGGATTACAATTTAAAGATAGTCCTTATTTTGGAGCACAGGCAGAAGAACTTGATTATGAAGCAAGAGTAAAAATGCAAGGGTTGGCCACTGCTTATGTTGACCATGCAATATCTTCTACGATTAACTTGCCTAATAGCATAGATATAAAGACAATTGAAAAGCTTTATCAGTTGGCATGGGAGGTGGGATGTAAGGGCTTGACAATTTACAGATCCGGTTCAAGAGATGGTGTATTAACGAAGGCGGCTTCTACCAACACTAGGGAATGCGATGATTGCGATGAAGCTGGCAAAAAACTCAAAGAATTAATTCAAGAGGGTAAGCGTCCTACAAAGATACTTCCCTCTACTGCTCCTAAAAGAGAACAAATTCTACCATGCGAAATTCATAGAAGTAAGATTGGTAAGGGTGACTGGATATTTTTTGTTGGCATGTTAAATGGTCAGCCTTACGAAGTCTTTGGAGGTAATAGTAATAAATTTACCATACCTCATAAATATAATACCGGATGGATTCTTAAAAACGGTAAGAATAAAGCTGGAATAACTCAATATCACTTGATTCTTGGTTCCCTGACAGATGCTAATGAAAAGTTGGAATTTAAAGACATTAATAAGCATTTTAATAATAAGGAATATGGTGTCCAAACCAGACTAGAAAGTTTATCTTTGAGGCATGGAATTCCTATACGGTTTATATGTGAACAAATTACTAAACAAGGCTGTGCCGGAGATTTATTTAGTTTCCAAAGAGCTATGGCAAGGGTTCTAAAAAAATACATAGCCGATGGAGAGCTTAGCGGAACGGAATGTCCGGTCTGTCACTCGGAAGATGTATATTATAAGAATGGCTGTCCCACCTGTAAGGTTTGTGGTAATTCTAACTGTAGCTAATTTTCAATAAAACCTAGAGGGTTTTGACCCGCTTCTCTTGAAATAATAAAGAAAAGCGGGTTTTTTATGCGCACATATAGAATAACAGCAGAAGATTCGACGAAACCACATATTTTAGATATTTCGGCGGAAGAAACGTTTGAACAACGCTATGACAAGCATTTAAAAGATTTAGAACTAAAAGCCCAAGGTTCAGAAGGTGATCCTGAAGAAGTGGAAAAGGTGTATCAGGAAATTAAGATGGTACTTAAGGAATTAGAAAACATCGAGGAAAGCTTTAAAAACAAAAACCTAATACAGGGTTTTAAATCTAAATTTGAAAAAATATTGAAGAAATATTTTAGTTCTAAATATGCTAAAGATATGGCTGATGAAAAGCAAGGCGAAGAATCTAGCAAAAGTACCTTAAGTGATGTCGATGGTAAATCTGAGAATACATTAGTTTCTGCCCCACCGCCAGAAGGCTCTCAGGCTGAGAGAGAGATGGCCATTACCCCGTCAGCACCCGCTATGGCTCATAATAAAACGAGACTCATGAAACTCACATCCTTTATATACCCACCATTTGATAATAACATCAGGAGGGAAGTACTTGAACATTTTGCTAATCATGCAATTGAGGCAATCAAACATAAACATAAAGGTTTAGGGTATACCTTAGATATTCAAAATAATGAAATTAAGATTACTGATGCTAATGCTGTAATAATCAAGATAAAGATAAATGAGTTTTTAAATGTGACAAGCATTATCCCGTCAGGATCATTGTATCAGATATGTCCCTACCATTCTGTTGAATTCTACCAAAAATATTGGAAACCCATTGTAGAGAGCATTGGACATTTTTGTATCGGAGATCCATCAATTTTATTAGCGGTGGACAATGTGACGTTGCCAGATGTTCCTAAAAACCGCAACGTATCTTTTATTTTGGAATGTTGGGATACGGCGACAAAGAAGAAAGAAAACATAGCTCTTTCATTCAAGGGTGAAAAACCTATATGGGTTTTTGAAAAAGAATCAGCAGCAGATAATATA
>Ga0265297_10001807_pt1 | contig 47174 bp, 55 predicted proteins | sample Munlanlwell13791_FD_192502 | JGI IMG/M metagenome (GOLD analysis project Ga0265297, IMG submission 192502) | Leachate microbial communities from a municipal landfill in Southern Ontario, Canada - Leachate well 137-91 | ecosystem: Engineered > Solid waste > Landfill > Unclassified | place...
TGGAGGCGGAGGCGGAGCTGGAGTAATTATTGGTGCTGAGGATTTGGTTATGAAAGACAAGGATGGGGTTGCCCAGGTTTCTCTTACCCTGGAACTGCGGGAACATTCACTTCTGGTGGTGCTGGAGGTGCTGCTCAATATGGAGGAGGAAATGGAGGAAATGGTGGAGGTTTAGGTGCTGCGGGAACTTCAGGAAATTCTGGTGGTGCTGGTGGAGCTGCGGGGAATGCAGTTGTTGGAAATTCAAAGATTACTTGGAGTAGTAGAGGAACTGTTCTTGGAAATCTTGCTTAAACTGAATAATTTTTTATAACAATCTTTAAAAGAGATAATAGTATTTTATTAAAATGAAAGTAAGATTGGAAAAACCTGCGGAATTTGTTAAGGCAATTGAGCTTATTTCTGAACTAGTTACTGAGGTAAAAATTAAGGTTAATGAATTTGGCTTGAGTATTGTTGCAATTGACCCTGCAAAGGTTGCTATGGTTGGGTTCAAATTACCTAAAACAGCTTTTTCTATTTTTGAAATTGAAAGTGAAGAAGTTCTTGGAATTAATTTAGAGGATTTTAAAAAAATATTAAAGAGAGTTGGAACAAAAGGCATTATTAGTTTTGAAACAGAAGAAAAAGAATTGAAAATAAATATTGAGGAAAGAATTAGAAGAAATTTTTCTTTGGCTTTAATTGATATTTCTGGTGAAGAAAAAGATATGCCAAATTTAGAGTTTAGTTGTAAAATTAAACTTACTTCTGCAGATTTTATTGTTTCTATTGAGGATTGTTCTGTTGTAAGTGAAGCTTGTTCTTTTATAATTAAAGATGGAAAATTTATTGTTGAATCAAAAGGATTGAATTCTGCAAGAAGTGAGTTTAGTTGTGATGAAGCAGAAATTTTGGCTGAAGATTCTAAGGCAAGATATAGTTTAGAATATTTAATTAAATTTGTAAAAGCGTGCAAGTTAAGTGAGAAAACAATTTTGAATTTTGCAAGTGATCATCCTTTGAAAATGGATATTAAAACCGAACATATGGAATTATCTTTTATTCTTGCTCCAAGAGTTGAAACTGACGATTAAATGGTTCCTTTACAAATGCAAGATTATCGAAGAGTTGAAGACAATTGGAGTTACATTAATTCTGTTCAAAATGGAAAATTGCATTCTTTAATTCAGGCTGTTGCAAGTGAAAATTCGAGAAAATTAAGAGACAAGAAAACTCCTCTTGGAGATTGTGCAAACTGGGATTTGGGAAAAATGAAAATTCATATTTATTTTGGAGAGAATGCTCCAACTGAAAGAAGAATAAGTTTGAGAGAAGAATTTGAAAGTTATTTACAGGGAAAAGAATTAGTAAAACTTTCTAAAGATATTGCTTCAAGAGAGGTTTATATCTAGATAAATTTTTAAATAGGTTTGTATTAAAATTAAAATGAGCAAAAAGGGACAGGTGAGTATGTTTATTATTGTTGGTGTTTTGATTGTAGTAGGTATTGCTTTATTTTTTATTTTTAGAGGAAATGCAAAAACTGATGATATAATTAATCCTGAAGTAAAAGAAGTTAGAACTTTTGTGGATTCGTGTATTGACAAAGCAAATCAGGATGCAATAGAGGTTATAAGTTTACGAGGAGGAGATTATTATCAAACAGATTATACTAATGAGGAAGGAGTTAGAGCTTATTATATTGATTCTGTTGAGCATATTCCAACAAGGTCTTATATTTCTGAGCAAATTTCTAAACTAGCAAGTGAATATATTTTGAATTGTACTAATGATTTTAGTAAATTTGGCGATTACAATGTTAAGGAAGGAAAAATTACTATGACTACAACAATTGAGGACAATAGAATTTTAATTGATGTAACTTATCCTTTAACTGTTTCAAAGAAGTTTGACGAGGGTGCTGCTGTTAGTGAGACAAGAGATTTTACTGGTTATGAATATCCAATTAGACTTGGTTTAATTCACGACGGAATAAAAGAAGTTTTGAGTGATCCTTATGCAGGTTATTTAGTTTGCACAACTTGTTTACTTGATTTTATAGAAAAAGATGATTTAGAATTACGAATGCTTGAAAATGACAAAGGAGATTTTATTTCTTATGTTATTATGGATGAGAATTCGGTGTTAAAAGATAATCCGTTTATCTTTATTTATGGTGTTAAGTATTAAGAGAAAAATTTTCTTAAATCAGAAGTACAATCTTTACATAATGCTCCATAATTTAATCTATCAACACTTAATTTTTCCCAATCATTTGGAACAGATAAACCTTGTCGCATAATACATCGGTTAGTGCAATGTAATCCAATACTCTCTTCAACATTCTCTCTTCTATTAAAGGGAATTAATCCAAAAACATGTCCTAATTCATGCATTGTCTCGGTTTTGATACATTCAAATCTTGTTCTTTCGTTTAAAGAATTAAATCTATATGTAGAAAATACCGTCCCAATAGTTCTTATTGCTAATCCGATAACAAAATTATTTTCTTCATATCCCAAATCTTCTCGAACAACAAAAAGGTCATAATGATCTTTTCCTCCTTGATTTTCTTTTCTCCAAGGTTCATTAGAAAGGTCAGATAAAATTTGAGAAGCATCTAATTGATTTAATTTTCCTTTAAGCTTAGCTCTTTGTAAATACCAATCAACACTTTGATATTCTTTGAGTATTCCAGAGTTTATATGGTCCCTTGTTCTCCAGCAACCAAAATCCATTGTTTTCAAAGCAGGATTTCCTGCAAGATAAATCATTTCTAGAACTCCATCTAAAACTGCCTTTCTATCAAAAGAAGATACTCCTTCCTGATTCATAAGATAAAGGGGTTTTATTGAAGATTTGCTCATGGTCTATTAATAAAATCTTCCTTGAAAAACTTTTTGGTAGAACAATTACTCAAGAAGAATTAAGAGAATTACAAAGAGTAAAACAAGAGATTGAGAAAGTTGAAATTTAGGATTTTATTATTTCACAGATTTTGCTTTCTACTTCTTTAATTTTCTCTTGACTTATTTTTCCTGCAATATATAGAACAATTGATTTTCTTAATGTGAAAAGAATTGAAGGTTTTATGAAACTATTAATTTTTAATCCTCCAGAGCCAAAATCTTTTGTATTAAGGTTTATTTGATAGGGATCTTTTGAATGGTCTTTTGAAGTTATTTGACATAAAATTATATCTTCTCCATTTAAGTTTGCAACAACTAAAGCAGGTCGTTTTATTAAAGAAGTTAAGTCTGAAAAAGGAAAAGGAGTTACAACAACATCTCCTTTAGAGATTTTTCCAAGCATCACAGTCCTCCTTACTTAACCAATTTTTTGAAAGGAGTTCTTTATCTGCATAAAAATTGGATTCTATTTTCTCTAATTCTTCTATTCTCTTTGAAATTAATTGTCTTACAAATGAACTCCATTTAACTTCAGAGAACTTTTTCATCTTGAGATAGGTTTTTTCGTCAATAGATAAAGTTATATTTGTCATAGAAAGATAAGTGAGCTCACTTATTTAAACTTTTTCTTAAACAATCATTTGTAACTACTAAACAGTAACTTTTATAAACTTTGAAGGATTAGGAAAACTATGAAAGCATTAGATAGAATATTTACAGGTGCAAAGAGAATGGCTTTACCAGCTGTCGCTGTTTTGGGAAGTTATTTAGGAAATCCTGCATATTCGCAAGAGACAGAAACAGAAAAACCTTTAGTTGCTTATGTTCAACAAGATAAAACTAATAATTCTAAAGAAGTTAAGGAAGAAAAATTAGAAGGAGAAAGTAATATAGGAAAACCTTTGCCTACAACTCCCAAAATTGTATTTTACAATCCAAGAACAAGTAAAGATGAAAATGGTAATGGAAAATTAGAACTTTCTGAAACTCGAGGAAGAAAGTATTCTGCTGGAATAGACGACCAGTTTTCAGAGTTATTTGTTTATGCTCCTAATTTAGAGAAAGGAGATAGAGTTGAAGTTTATGAGATGATTCCTATGAATAAAATTACTATTGCAAAAGAAAGAACAGACTCAGATAAAAAAATTAAAGTTTTATGGTTATCTCATATTATGAAGGAAAATGGAACATTTCAATCAAAAATTGAAAATCCAGAAAATCCTGTTTTAAAAAAATTGACAAAGACTAATTTGATGAATTATATTGGAGGGGCTGGAGAAAGAGAAGTTGTTTTAAAAATAAATAATAGAGATAGAAAAATACAAAAATTATCTCTAGAGAAGGGAAAAAAAGAAGATTATAATAATGTTTTCTTTGCAAATGAATTTAGAAATATAAATAAAGAAAATGATAAAGAAGGAGTTTATTGTGACTCAAAAAAAGGAGAGATTTGGGGATTTGGGAGGAGAGAGTTCTCTCCAAGTGAAAAAATACTATTTTTGTATTTTGATCAAAAGAAAGACTCATCTGGAGAATTAAAGTTTATTATAAAATCTGATTCAGAAGAAGAAATATTCTCAAGAAAAGTCAAAGGAAATTTTAATAAAGATAAAGTAGAATATTTTGTTCAAGATGAAAATTTCGCTTCTAAAATTGATAAAAGTTTTGGAAAAGGAGAATATTCTGTTCAGTGGTTAGATGGAGAAAAAGTAGTTGGAGAAGATAGTTTTATAATTAATTAATATATTTCAAATAAAACAAATATTTAAATATCTTAAACGATAATTTACATAATGAAAAAAAGTTGGGTGAAAAGTTTTGAAAAAATATTAGCTGTTTTTATGTGTGCTATTATTCTAAATATTTGTGTTGCTGATAATCGAAGTTTTTTTGTAAGTGCTGAACCTCCAGTATTTGCTTAGTGAAGAAATAGGAATTGTAAGTGCTGAGAATATTCTTCTTTAAGAATTGTATAGTTTCCCTATAGATAGGGAAACATTTATAAAATCCTTCTTCTTTGAGGAGGATAAGATGGATAAACAAAAGATAAGGCAATATTTGGTTGATTTTCAAGAAAGAAAATTTGAAGATTTAATTCCCAGAAATTTTAATATTTCTATTTCAAAAAAGATACATTCTCTAATCGGTTCAAGAAGAGTAGGTAAAACTTATTTATTATTTCAAAAGATAAAAGAATTAGAAAAAGAGAAGATAAATAGAAAACAAATTATCTACATTAATTTTGAAAGTCCTTTATTAGAGGGGCTAAAATTTAGTGAAATAAGGGAAATATTAGAAATACAAGCGGAGATTTTTCCAGAGTTTTTGTCAAATAAAATCTATCTATTTATTGATGAGCCTCAAGTAATCGAAAAATGGGAAATAGCGATTAGGGATTTACATGATAATTTTGATTCAAATATTTTTATAACCGGTTCTTCATCAAAGTTATTAAGTAAAGAGATATCTACAACTCTTAGAGGCAGAGCAATTCCTATTGTAATTTTTCCTTTATCATTTAAAGAATTTTTAAAATTCAAAAATTTTGAATTTAATATAAATCAATTAAGTACAGAGACAAAATCAAAGATAATAAATCTATATTCTGAATATCTTTCTTTTGGAGGATACCCCGAAATAGTTTTAGAAAAAAACAAAGACGAAAAGCTAAAGATTCTAAAAACTTATTTTGATTTGATAATCTATAAAGATTTAATTGATAGATATAAGATAAAAAATACAAAAATTATAAAGTGGCTAATTAACTATTTTATTTCTTCTACAACAAAAGAAGTTAGTTTAAATAAAATTTTCTTGAATTTAAAATCAAGAAAAATAAAAATTAGTAAAAATACTTTATATGAATACTTTAGCATATTAGAAGATTCTTTTTTTATCTTTTTATTAAGAAAAATGAGTCATTCTATTAAAAATGAAGATATTTCTACTCCGAAAATTTATCTTAATGATATTGGTTTTTTGAATTTATTTTCTGAAGAAGATATGGGAAAGAAAATGGAGAATATGGTTTATCTCCAATTACTTAGAGAAAAAGAAAATTCTTCAACAAAAGATGTTTTTTATTGGAAATCTTTAGATAATAGGGAAGTTGATTTTATTATAAGAGATAAGAATAAAATTATTCAAGCAATACAAGTATGTTATAAAATTACTGATGAAAATAAAGATAGAGAGATTAATTCTTTAATATCTTGTTTAGAATCATTTAATCTAAAAGGAGGATTAATTCTTACAAATGATTTAGAAAAAGAGGAGATAATTCTTGGTAAGAAAATAAAATTTATTCCTTTATGGAAATGGTTACTTATTTAGTCTTTTGAGTGTTACAAATTTTGTAACACTTTTACCTTAAACTGAAACATTTTTTGTAAAATCTATTTGTAACTACTAAACAGTAACTTTTATAAACTTTGAAGGATTAGGAAAACTATGAAAGCATTAGATAGAATCATTACAAGTGCAAAGAGAATGGCTCTGCCAGCTGTCGCTGTTTTGGGAAGTTATTTAGGAAATCCTGCCTATTCACAAGAAACAAAGACAGAAGAAACAAAACCTTTAGTTGCTTATGTTCAACAAGATAAAACTAATAATTCTAGAGAAGAAGTTAAAGAAGAAAAATTAGAAGGAGAAAGTAATATCGGAAAACCTTTACCAACAACACCGTGGATTGGATTTTATAGAGGATACAGAGATTTGAATAAGGACGGAAAACCTCAATGGAATGAATTAGTTGGAGTAAGTGATTATGCAGATAAAGACGATAAAAATGCAAGAATATATCTATTTGTTCCAAAAAGTTATTTAGAGAAAGGAGCTGAAGTTAGCTTAATTGAAGAAACAACAATTGGAAAACTGAGAAAATCTTTTGAAAAAAGTACGGGACAAAAACTTGAAGCAAAAGATAACGAAAAAAATGAGATTGTTTATTATAATAAAATTTCTTTTGGAGAAGATATTCAAGAAGTTCCTTTTTGTTCAGATCCAGAGGGATATTTTGGTTATGGAAAATTCCTTACGCCTTATTCATTATGTGGAGTTGTGGAAGGAGCAGAGCCCAATAGAAAGTTGTATATTACAATTAATGGAAATAAGATTATCTACTCAAAAAATATTCTTTTGAAAGAATAAAATTATAGTTTAATATATCTTAAAATAACGATATCTTTAAATAAGTTAATTCAATAAATTAGATTATGGTTAAAAGAGGAAATATTGCAATCAGCGAAATATTTATTTTAGTTCTGAGTATATTTGCATTCGGATATTTAGTTGGTGGAGAATTTAAATTGGTTAGTGCGGCTTGTGTAATTGATGGAAAAACTTATTTTGATAATTCAAAATGTGCTGGAAAACCAGAAATTAATGCTCAAGATCTTTCTAAAGCGATAAATGGAAAAAATGGTTTTGATTTAGAATCTGTAGATGGTATGAAAAATAGTAAAGTTTCAACAGATGTAACTACTACAGATATGAAAACTAATTCAGATGGTTCAATTGAAGCAGGAAAAATCACAAACAATAATGTTGCATGTACTGGAACAGCTTGTGCTTCTGGTTCTGACGGAAGCACTCAAGTTACAATCAATGGAAAAGATTACACAATTCCTGCTGGAAGTACAATCACAATTGAAGGCGGAGAACTTTCTAAAGTAAAAGATGGAACTTGGACTAAACCTCAATTAGACGCGTTGGGAAATAAAGTAACAATAGATGCTGGAACCACAATTCCTGTTGGAGAAAATACTAATATAAAAGTTGATTCTGGAAGTTTAACAAAGTCAGGAGATAATTGGATTACAAATGGCGATACAGAAATTACAAATTTAGCAAATAATAAACAATACGGACTAAATTCAGGTACAACAATTACAAGTAATGTAAATGGAGTACAAAGTGGAGTTCAATTTGGAACAGACTTTGTTGCATTAAAAAATACAAAAGTTTTAGATGTTGGAGCAGGACAAACTTTAATTTCAGAAGAAGGTGCTGTAATAAATAGACAATACGATAAATCTACTGGAGAAATTATAAAAACAAATTTAGATAATAAAGGAAAAGCTGTTGCTGTTAAAGGAGATGCATTAAAATCTACTAAAACATTTGAACAATATAATTCGGAGATAAAAGGAGGAAATACTATTGCAACTCAAGATAGTGGAAAACTGAGAGAAAATTCTGATTCAGCAATAAAAGGAGATGGAACTTATACTGTAGGAGAAGACAAGACTTCTGCAGAAGGAATTTCGAATGAAAACAAAAATGCTAAAAAAGATAAAGGTATGGATCTTTGGAAAAAATTAGGTCTTGCTGCTTTAATTGGTGGTGCTGCACTTTTGCTTTCAAGTTTATTTGGTGGCGGTGGCGACGAGGAAGAGGAAGAAGAAAAAGAAGAAACAAATGCTACAACAAGTGGAACTACTCAGACAAATCAAACTAATCAAACAATTGTAGTTAATTGCACTATAGATAGTGATTGCTCTCTTGGATATCATTGTAATCTTGAAACTTGCATTGAGAATGTGATTTGCAGCGACGGATATGTTCTTAATCAAACAACTTGGGAATGCGAAGCAGAACCAATAATTATTTGTAACGGAGATGAAGATTGCACAAAAGAAGGTTTAGGTTATTGTAAGGTAGAAACCCAAACTTGTGTTGAATGTTTAATTTCAGAAAATTGTGGTGCTGTAGAGAATTATACTTGTGCTGCAAATGTGTGCATTTTAAATTCTCAAAGTGGCGGAACTGGCGGAAACACTACTAATTAATAAAAGAATAAATCTTTTGATAAACTAAATATTTATATAGGATATTTTATTTAATTTCTCATGATTACAAAAAATCAGGTGAAAGGTATTGAAAAATTATTAGCTGTTTTTATGTGTGCAATAATTCTAAATTTTTGTGTTGCTGATAATCGAAGTTTTTTTGTAAGTGCTGAATTGAAATATGCAGAATTGTCTTCTGAAGAAAAAGCTCTTCTAAGTGAAAACGGAGTTTTGGATACAACAAAACTTGAAGAGGTAGTAAAGTTAAAAAGATTAGAAAATGTTAATACATACTTAAAACAAGAATATGGATTAGAAATGAATTCACAAGGAGTTTTATCGGGAATATCTAAAAAACAAATTAAAATTGGTGAGAATACAATCCCAAAAGATTTAGTTGTGGAAGGATTGGGTTTTAGCCACGATGGAAAAAAAATTATTGGAGGATCTTTAGAAAATAATGGGGCAACAATAATTACAGGGATTACTGCAAATGGGAATGATAAGATACAAATTCCTCCAAAAGGAAAGATTACTTTTAGTAGTAATGGAAATGTGGTAGCTTCTAAAGAAGGATGGAATGCAGACACATTAAAAAGTTTAGGAAACAAAGTGCAAATTGAACAAGGAACAACATTTACTGATACAAAAGGAAATACTTTATCTTTTAACCAAAGAGTTACATATAATTCTGATGGAACAATAACTCTTCCCAATTTGGAAACTATTGCTACAGTAAATGGAGGAACATATACTTTACAAGCAGGGAAAACAATTGGAACAGAAAAAGATTATGAATTTATAAAAAGTTTAATTGTAGATAATACAAACTACAACGGTGAAGGAATTATTACAAGAAATGGGGCAACTGCAACAAAAACTATAGCAGGAAATCGCGTTATTACAATTGGAAGCACTGAAAAACAAACAATTGTTTCCACAATATTTGACACTACAGAAAATAAAATAAGTGGTGTAAAAGTTGACGGAAATAATGGAGGAATTTATTCTGGTAAAGGAACAAATGAATTATTGGTAGGAAATAAACAGGGAACATTTTCTCAAGGAGAAGGAAGCAGAGATTATGTTGCTCCTGCAAGTAAATTAGCAGATATTTTTAAAGAAGGAGGAAAATATTATATTGTTGATAAGGATAATCAAGGAAGCAAAGGAGAATTTCTTGAAGGAGGAAAAACAAAAAAGATTGCAGACATTGAAGGAGGAAAAACTATTGAAGGGATGTCAATATGGAAAAAATTAGGAATTGCTGCTTTAATTGGTGGTGCTGCTTATTTAGCTTATAGTTTGTTATTCAGCGACGATGAAGAAGAGGAAGAAGAATGTGAGGAAGGACAAACTTGGGATGAAGACAGTGAAGAATGTGTTTCAACTAGCACAGAAGAAACAGAGACAAATCAAACTGTCACTAATCAAACAACTACAAATCAAACACAAGAAAATGAATGTTCTGAAAAATCAGATTGCGTTGGAGGATATGTATGCATAAACGGAACTTGTGTTACTTGTGCAGACGATGAAGAATGCGGAGACGGATATATTTGTAACAGCGATAAGGTTTGTGTAGAAGAAACAGAAGAAGATTCATCTTCTGGAACTGGCGGAAATACGACTCAGTAATAAAATATTCTAAGAAAGATAAATATTTATTAATGCTAAAAGATTATTTTTGAAATGAAAAAGAGAAATTATTTTTTATTCATCTTAATTGTTTTATTGATAATCAATTTTAGTATAAATATTTTTAGTGAGGGATTAACTCCTGAGCAAAATTCTCAATGGGATAAACTATGCCCAAATGTAGAAAAGCCAATTTCCCTTACAGGGGAATTTCAAATTGATTCTGTTAAAGAAATGGCATCGTTAATTAAAGAAAACCCTGCTTGTTTTAACTTTTTAACTTCTCTAACGGATTCTATTAAAACTGTATTAAATAATTTTTTAGATGGAGGTGCAACAATGGATGTTAGTCAAATAACCAAAGTTCGCGATGCAAAATTAAGCACAAAGGAAACAGTGACTATTGGAAGAAATAAATTTGCTACAGGAACAACTGCAGAGGGTTTTTCATTTTCAGATGGAAAGACAAATGCAAAAAGCATAAGTTTTGGCTCTGAGGGTTTTGATGTTGGCGGTTCAACAAAATTAACTGGAAGTGTGACCAACTTTAAACAATCAACAGGAATAACTACTGGAGTTGCAGGAGAAGGGGTGACGATTAATGGTCAGGCTATTTCTGCTGGAGATACATTTACAATTGGAAGTGATGGAAAATTAAAAGAACTCACACCAGCTCAAGCAGGAGAAACTGACCTTGGAGCATTACAAAAAAATGGATTAGTTTCTGAGGGTGCAAAAATTAGTTCTGGCAATGTTAAGATTAATGGCGTTGATTATAATATTCAAGGAGAAATTAAATTTCAAGGAGGGGAATGGGTTACAACTTCTGGGACAAATAGTATTAATGGTTGGACAAATTTACAATCAGGAAAAACAATTGGTGTTGGAAAAAATTACGAGTTTACTTCAAATAGTTTAACTGTTAGAGGAACAACTTCGGATACTTCAGCATATAATTCTGTCTTAGACAAAACTCTTTATTCTGGAAAAAATTCTGTTGCAACAATAGAATATAATTCTGGACAGATAACTGCAGGAGTTTATTCTGGAGAAAATGCTGGGCTTTATGCTGGACAAACTTTAACTCCGGACAATTTCCTTGACGGAGTTTTTGGAGGAAAAGCTCAAAGAGGTCCAGACTTTCAAAATTATGTTAAAAATGGAGAAATCTCCTCGGCATATGATTCAAATTCAAATGAATTATTAACAAAATTAAATGGGCAACAAGCAAGTTATACCAATCCAAAAGGTAAACAAGCAGAAAGTGTTGTTAAAAAAATTTCAAACTTGGCAAGTAAAGCAGTAGGTCTTCCAGAGAATGCTGCAGAAAAAACAAACGGGTTACTTAGTACTCCTGAAGGGGTTCAAAAATTAATGGAATTGTTTAAAGGACTTGGAGGTGGAGGAGATAAAAAAAGTTCTTCAGGTGAAAGCAGTTCAAGTGAAGAAAACCCAGAAGAAGACAAAGCACCAATAAAATATTCTGAAACTACAACTTCTTCTAATGAGATTATTTGCACAAAATCTCCTAACTGCGGAAAAGATAAAATTTGTAGTGCTGGAATATGTATTGATACAATAAAAACAGCTTAAAGTTTATTAAGACAAAGCTTCTAATTAATTTATGAAAATAAAATTTCTTCTTATTTTAATTTTATTAGTTTCACTAATCTCTGCACCAGAAAATACAATTACAAGTTTAGAAAATTTCAACAAAGAATGTTCAGGATTATTTAGTTCAGGAACATTTAATTTAGAAGGATTATTTTCAAAAGATTTAAACTCTGCGTGCAAAAGTTATCTAAAAGAAAATCCTGTTAATGATATCTCATTAAAAGAAGATGGAACAGTTAAAGTAGGAAGTCATGCAAAAGATTTTAAATTACCAAGTGAAACTTTAAGTGAAGATTTGAAAATGGAAATTGGGGATCAAACTTATTCTTTTTCTAAAGGATTAAAATTCAAAGACGCAGAAGTTTCTCCATTCTATGGGTCAAGAGCTCTTAGAAATGGAATAATTGAAGGAGGAGAAAGCGGAGGATTAATTAAATTTGGCGGAGCTGAAATAAATTTACCAAAAAATACTAATTTAGATTTATCTACCGGGGAAGTAACTGGAAGTGGAGGCAAAGAGTTTAATCCATTAGAAGTTGCAAAAGCTTTTGATGAGGTTAAAGTTGGAAAAGGAGTAGAGTTTCTTGCAGGAGGAGAAAGTTTCAAAGTTACAGAAGGAGCACTTATTGGAGGATTTGATTCAGAAGGAAATTTAAAACTTGAAACAGAACTAAAACCTATTCTTGAAGGAGAAATAGAAAAAGGGACAACATTGGAGTATAAAGGACATTCTTACAATTTAAGACAAGGAGTAGAGATAAATTCAGATGTTTATAATAAAGTTAATCCGACAGTAGGGTTTCTTGAGAATGGAATAGTTGCAACAAATACAGAAGTTGCTTTAGAAAAAAACTATCTCTTAAAGTCAGAAGGCTCAAGAGCAGCAAGTTATGAGTATGGTGTTGGAAAGATGGATGGACAAACTGCAGATTTAGTAAATTTTGAAGCAACTGGGACAAAAGAACATGCAGGGATATTTTATGGAGAAAAAGCAGTTTGGAAAATTGGAGAAGAAAGTAATTTGATTGCAGGTATGCAAGGAGAAAAGGATCAAATGTATAAAGGAGTTTCAAGAAAAGAGGCATCAAATCTTCAAATACTTGGAAGCAAAGGAGAGTACTTACATATATTTTCTCCAACAGAAAGAAAATCTTCTGGAGGAGATATACTTGAAATTATTCCTAATCGATTTGTAACTGGATTAAAAACAACTGGAAAATCTATTGCTGCACCTATTGGAGTTACATTAATTGTAACAGAAGTTGCAACAAAAACAGTAATAACTGCTCCAAGTGTTCTTGTTAAGAAACTTATCGGAATATTTAAAAGAAAAAATTAAAATTTTTCAAAATATTTATATAGTAATATTCCTATCCTTATTCATATTAATTAAGATAGGTTAATTAATAATTAAATTCGTAACAATATTCATATGAATATTCATAATAAAAAGATACTCGAACTTCTGGGTAAAGAGAAGGTGATAACAACTTCAGAGGTTGCAGAAAATATTAAACTTAGTTGGAATACTGCAGAAAAATATTTACTTGAATTAGTTATTGACGGAAAAATTCTTAGAATTAAAAAAGCAGGAGTGAATTTATGGGTGAAAAAATAAACAAAAAAGCTCAGGTATCTATTTTTATTGTAATTGCTGTTTTAGTTGTTGGAATAATTGCAATTTATTTTTTAATTCGAAGTGGAATAATAACTGAGTTTAGTGCTGGGGGAAAACCTGAAGAAAATCCTGAAAGTTACCTTAAAGAATGCATTCAAGAAAAAGTTCAAGATACAATTAAAACAATAATGATTCAAGGAGGATATATGAATAGAGATTTGAATATTAAGTTTCAGTTTGAAGGTGAAGAATATCAAAATATTTCTTATCTTTGCTACACATCTCTTGACTATATTAGTTGCACAAATCAAGAAGCAATGTTATTTACTCATATAAAACAAGAAATAAAAAATGAGATTGAAGACGAGATGGAAGAATGTGTAAATTCTTATTTTGAAAGTTTGAAAGACAGAGGCTTTGAGGTTAGTGGAGTTTACAACGGATTTAGTATAGATTCAATTCCCGAAAAAGTAATCTTAAGTTTAGATGCGAAAGTTACTTTGACTAAAGGAGGGGAAACTACAAATCAAAAAGATTTAAAGATTGTAATTCCTACAAGAATATATGAATTGACTGAAGTTGTTCAAGAAATAACTAGTCAAGAAGCAAGGTTTTGCTATTTCGAGAATGGAGGATATATGATGCTTTATCCAGAGTTTAAAATTGAGAGATACAAAACAAGTAGAGATGTAAAAATCTATACGGTAATAGATAAAAGAAGCGAGGAAGTTTTCAGATTTGCTGTTAGAAGCTGTCGAATTCCTCCAGGACAAGGAACTACACAATGAAAAAAGAGACAATGATTTTGGGGTTGATTGCAATAATTCAGATTTTTTTAATTGCAAATTCAGTAACTGCTTATACTTATTCTATTAGTCAAACAAATCAAGAAGAATTACAATATAATATTTCTGAAGATAAAATTGGAAAAATTTTAAAAAATGGCTTAGGAATTTTAGTTGGATTTTTTAGTATAAAACAAATTGGAATGGTTTCTGCTTATTGTTGTGCTGTAACAACTGATGGCGGAACATGCCAAGAAGTTACAAGCCAAGATAGTTGTGTAAGCGGTTTTACTCCTTCAAGTTGTGAAAAATATTCTGAATGTAAAACTGGTTGTTGTTATGACTCTGTTGAAGGAGTTTGCACAACAAAAACAGCCAAGACAACTTGTGAAAAAGATGGAGGAATTTGGGATGAAAGTAATAGTTGCCCGATGGAAGAATGCGATAAAGGATGCTGTATTATTGGAGAAGAGATTTCTTTTGTTACTGCAAAAAGATGTACCTTACTTTCTTCACTTGAAGGATTTAATCCTGATTTTAGAGTTGGAACAACAGAACTTGATTGTTTAATTCTAAAAGAAAGTCAAATTGAAGGAGCTTGTATTTTTGAAGGAGGACTTTGTGAATTTTTAACAGAAGTTGAATGTTTGAAATATGGAGGAGATTTCTTTGAAAATTTATTATGTACTCATCCAAGTTTTGAAAGTGCTTGCACAAAACAAGATAGTGTTGGGTGTGTTGAAGGAAAAGATGAAATCTATTGGTTTGATTCTTGTGGGAACAGAGAAAATATTTATTCTTCAGATAAAGATTCTAGTTGGAATAATGGAAGTGTTTTAACTAAGGAACAAAGTTGTAACTCTGAAAGTTCCAATATAAATAATGAAAATTGCGGAAATTGTAATAGATACAAAAGTAGTGGATGCTCTGCTACTTTGTCTAATCAAAAAAGTGTAAAAGAAGGAGATTATGTATGTAAAGATTTAACTTGCACTGATGAGACAGGAAAAGTTCGGCAAAACGGAGAGAGCTGGTGCGTTTATGATTCTTATATCGGCGACGGGAAAGATACTGTTGGCTCCAGACATTGGAAAAGAATGTGTGTTGAAGGAGAAATAATTGTTGAGCCTTGTGGAGATTTTAGAAGTCAGATTTGTGTTCAAGCAGAAGGAGAAAATAATTATGGCCAAAAAATTACTGTTGCAAACTGTCAAAATAATGAAGCATATTCTTGTAGTCAATTTAATACTGAAGGCGGAGGAGTTGATTCTGCAAATTGTGAAAAAAATCCAGATTGTATGGTAAAACAAGTTCACATTGCCGACGGATTTAGTTTTGATTCTTGTGTTGGAAAATATCCAAAAGGTTTTGACTTGAGTGGAAAAGAATATGATTCAGGTAATGGTGTTTGCTCACAGGCAACAATGACTTGTATTATGATTTTCAAATGTGGAAAGTGTGTAAAAAATTGTGAATGTAAAGAGCAGGTTTTTACAGATAAGATGAATGATTTTTGTGTTTCTTTGGGGGACTGTGGAAGTTATATTAATTATGTTGGAGATGGAACAAATAATGCAAAAACTTCTGGAGGTGCTCCACAACCTTCTTGGTCAAGCTATGTAAAATATGCAAAAGCTGTAACTGGGCAATATGCAATTCCTAAACCTCTTAAATTATATTATGGTGCGATTAAATCTACTTCAGGAAGTATTTCGGGGGAACCTGAACAAAAGGCAGAAGAAGCTGCTGCTGGAGGAGGAATGGGAGCAATTTCAGGAGCACTTGGAATTGCAGGAATGATGGCTCAGAGTGGGGCAATTACAGGAACATTTGCAACAATGCTTTCTGCTGGAACAATTGGAATGGGAATTGGAGGATTAATTGGAGGACTTATGGGGCTTGATGCTAAAGGACAAATGGCTGCAAATATTGGAGGATTAGTTGGAGGAATAATTGGAGCAAAAATTGGAGCATCAATGGCATTAAATCAAGGACTTACTGGTCAAGCAGCTCAAGCAATGGCAATGAAAGGTGCTTTAATTGGTTCTATTGTTGTTGCATTAATTGTTGCATTAATTATGGGACTTTCTAAAAAATGTCCTCCAAAACCTAAGAAAGCAACATTTACTTGTAAGCGTTGGCAAGCACCAGTTGGCGGAACAAATTGTGATTTATGTAACGGAGATCCATTAAAACCTTGTAGTGAATATAGATGCAATAGTTTAGGTCAAGCTTGTCAATTAATCGGAGAAGACACAGAGTTTCCTGTGTGTATTAAAGTTGGAGAAAATGATGGTGCAGCACCAATTATTAGTCCATTAAATATTACTGATGGATACATGTTTGTAAAAGATGCTGAGAACAAATATAAAGTTAGAACAAGCGACAATGAATGTATTCCTGAATTTTCTCTTGTTGGAATAACTCTTGCAACAGATGAATATGCTCAATGTTTATATGATATAACTAAAACAGATAGTTACGATGAGATGGAAAATTACTTTTTAGAGAGTACAAGTTATACAAAAGAACATTCTCTCTTATACATGATGCCAAGTTTAGGAAGTATTGAAGTTCACGACGAGACTGGGGATGCCAGACAAATGTTTGGTCAGTCAGATTTTTATGTTAGATGTCAAGATGGATTTGGAAATGTAAATACAAATGAATTTATGTTAGATATTTGTGTTAGCACTGGAGAAGATATAACTCCTCCATTTATGCTTGCGGCTCTACCCGCCAATAATTCGTATATTCAATATAATAAAACCTCTGTCTATTCTCAATTTTATTTTATGGAACCTTCAGTTTGTCGTTATGATTATTCGGATAAAGATTATTCTGAGATGAACTCATTAATGAATTGTGAAACAGATTTATTGAATTATACTGATTATGGATGGGAATGTAACACTGTTCTTAGAAATTTAAATGAAAGTGTAAACACAATTTATATACGGTGTTCTGATAAACCTTGGCTTGATACTTTAGGAGGAGTTTATCCAAATGAAACAAAAAATATTAATCAAGAATCATATGTTTATGTTTTAAAACAATCTGAGTCAAATTTGACAATAGAAGAAATTAGTCCTTTTGGAGATTTAGATTATGGAACTGAACCAATGCAAGTAAATTTAGAAGTTGTAACTAAAGGCGGAGCAATCGACGGAGAAGCAACTTGCTATTACAAATTTGGTGAGAATGAAACATATTATCAATTTTATGACACTAAAGAAACTGATGTTCATCTTCAAGAATTTGATACAATTACTCGAGGAGCATACAAAGTATTTGTTAAATGTGTTGATGTTGCAGGAAATACTGTTGAAGGCCAAACTACATTTAATCTTAGAGTAGATTCAAAACCTCCAGTAGTTGTTCGAACATATCACGATGGAACAAGATTAACTGTAATTACCGACGAAGAATCTGTTTGTTATTATGATTTTAATAGATGTAATTTTAATTTTAATTCAACAAAAATTATGACTACCGGATATTCTAGATATCATGATACAGATTGGAGTAATGATAATACTTATTATATTAAATGTAAAGACATCTTTGGAAATACCAACAGCCAATGTGCGATAGTAATTAAACCAAGTGGAGGAAATTGAAATGTTTATAAAATCGAATATGCTAAATAAAAATATGAGAGAGGCGAATAAGAAAAAGGGACAAGTTTCTATTTTTATTATTGTTAGTATATTTGTTGTAGCGTTTGTAATTTTAATTTATATGTTTTATCCAGAAATTAAAACTAGTCTTGGTTTAAGTTCGCAAAGTCCAAGTCAGTTTATCCAAACTTGTATTGAAGAAGATTTAACTGCAAATATTCAAAAAATTTCTCTTCAAGGAGGAAGTGCTAACCCCCAAAATTATATTGCATATTCTGGAGAAAAAGTAGAGTATCTTTGTTATACTACTGAATATTATTCTACTTGCGTTATGCAAAAACCGATGTTAAAAAATAGTATTGAAAAAGAAATTTCTTTGAGTATTGAAAATACTGCAACTCAATGTTTTAGTGATTTGAAAGAAAGTTTTGAATCAAAAGGATACAGTGTTTCAATGAAAGAAGGGGAAATGAATGTTGAATTGTTGCCAAATAGAGTTATTGTTTCTTTTAATAATTCAGTTGTTTTGACAAAAGATTCTACTGAAAGGTATGATTCATTTAAAGTAGTTTTGAATAATAATCTTTATGAACTTGTGAGTATCGCAAGTAGTATATTAAATTCAGAGACAAGTTTTGGAGACGCTGAAACCACAACTTATATGAATTATTATCGAGATTTGAAAGTTGAAAAACTTAAACAAACTGATGGAAGCAAAATTTATATTTTAACAGATAGAACTAATCAGGAAAATAAATTTCAGTTTGCAACACGAAGTGTTGTTTGGCCTCCAGGATATGGATTACAATGAAAAAAGAAATAATTTATTTTATGCTTGCAGTTTTTATGATAAACTTAGCTTTTGCTGTTGGTGAAACTTCTTATTGCTGTGAAAAAACAATTACTGGGGCAAGTTGCCAAAATGCTGCACAAGATCAGTGTGATTCTAACTTTAGAAGTGTCCCAACTAGTTGTGAAGCAACTTCTTATTGTAAAATGGGTTGCTGTTATGACAGTCAAGAAGGAACTTGCATGCAAAATACTCCTCAAAAAAATTGTGAAACCGATGGAGGAGTTTGGGCAGAAGAATCAAATTGTGAGATTCCTCAATGTTCTTTAGGCTGTTGTTTAATTGGGGACCAAGCAGCATTTGTAACTCAAACAAGATGTAAAAGACTTTCAAGTTTATATGGATTGCAAATTGATTTTAGAACAAATATTGCAAGCGAAGTTGAATGCATTGCAACTGCAACTTCAGATGTAGAAGGCGCTTGCGTTTATGAAGAAGATTATGCAAGAACTTGTAAATTTACAACAAAAAGAGAATGTGATGGCCTTGGAGCAACATCAGAAAATACTACAAGTACTGACGTAGAATTCCACGAGGGATTTTTATGCTCTGCTGACGAACTTGCAACAAATTGTGGTCCAACACAAGAAACTGTTTGTGTTCAAGATAAAGATGAAGTTTGGTTTGTTGATTCTTGTGGAAATTTAGCTAATATTTATGATTCAAGCAAAATTAATGATAAAAATTATTGGGCAAAAGTTTATACTAAATCTGAAAGTTGCAGTTATGGAAAAAGCAATGCAGATTCAGCTTCTTGTGGAAGTTGTGATTATTATCTTGGAACTACTTGCAAAGCATACGAGCGAAGTACAGACAAATCTCGTCCAAATTATGGAGATAATATTTGTAGAGATTTAGCTTGCGAATATGAAGGAGTAAGATATGAACACGGGGAAACTTGGTGTGCTGATGCTCAAGGAATTGATAATAATGTTCCTGGAAGTAGATATTTTAGATTAGTTTGTTACAATGGCGAAGTGAGTGTTGAAGCTTGTGCAGATTATCGTCAAGAAATTTGTTTACAATCAGAGGTTAATGGATTTAAAACAGCAGGTTGCGTTGCGAATAAATGGCAAGATTGTGTAGCCCAATCAACTCAAGAAGATTGTGAAAACACAGATCAAAGAGATTGTAAATGGATGGAAGGAATTTTAATTGGTCAAACTGCTTCTTCGGCTGAAGGTACAAGTAGCAGTTCTTCATTTAGTAATACAAGTTCAAAAACAATTACAGGAAATGTTATTACTGGAGCATTTTTAGGAATAGGGGAAAGTGATAAAGGAGAAAAAGAAGGAAAAGAATGTAAAGAAGATAAAGATTGTGCAGAAGATTTATATTGTAAAGATGGATTTTGTTCAACAAAGGGAAGTTGTGTTCCAAAATATTCTCCTGGTTTTAATTTCTGGGAAGATGGCGACGCTGAAAGTATTTGTTCACAAGCAAATACTCAATGTATTGTAACGTATGAGAAAAGATTAATTGGAGAAAAAACATGTATTGAAAATTGTGAGTGCTTAGAGGATTCTTGGGAAGATGAAATGAATAAAGCTTGTGTTGCATTAGGGGATTGCGGAAGTAATGTTAATTATATTGGAGTTCAAGGATATAATAATAGTAATGTTGTTAGAAGAAAGAGCGGAGATTTAGAAAACAGTACAAGTTCCAAATAGTTACTACTTAATGGTAACATTTAAATAGGTAAGAGTTCTATATTTTTTATGACAAAAAGATTAAACAATCTAGTTAAAGAAATAGCTTTAGCTTCAGCTTTAGTGGGAGTTTTATATTCAGGAAGTGGATGTTATAATTTTGAAACAGATGTAAAACCCCAAGAAAGAAATATTCCTGCAATGAGTGGATATTCTCAAAAAGAAGTAGAACCAAATAAAAGAATTTCTGTTGAAGGAGTTGATTTCAGTGAGAATGGAAGCGAAGTGAGAGCTAGAATTTCTAGATATGCTGGAGAGAAATTGGGATTTGACTTAGTTGTTGAAGATATAAACGGAAATAGGGAAAAAGTTTATGCCCCAATTAATGAAATTGAAGATTTCGGAAATGGAAAAATTTATGCAATTTCTGATATTCCAAAAGGAAAAAAAGTTATTGGAGCAAATCCGATAATTATTGGTCGAGATGGAAAAATTAATGCTTCAGAATATTTCCCTTTTGAAGATGTATCTAAGAAAAAATAATTCTATTTAATCTCGATTATCTTATAGAGATTAAAACAATTCTTTAAGAATTAATTTAATAATAATTGAAATATTTATAAACAAGCTTTCTCTATTACTATCGATGATAAAAAGAGGCCATTTAGCAATTAGTGAAATATTTATTTTAGTTCTAAGCATATTTGCATTCGGATATTTGCTCAACGGAGAAATTGGAATTATTGCTGCAGCAGGACACGAAGGTTCAGGAACAATAATAAATCCGGATGGAAGTATTTCTGATGCTGCTACACAAACTGCTTCTACTTCTCCAACTCCTGTTCCTAAAGTTCAAGCTCCTGTTACTACGGCTACTACCGGAACTGGTGCAACTGTTCCTGGTGCTGCGGCTGCTGGAACTGCAGGTGCTGCAAAGCCTGGAGTTTTTGGTTCTCTTATGCAAAATAATTTTATGCAATCTCTTTTAATTGGAGGAGTTATTGGATTTATGGCAAATAGTTATTTTAAAGGAAAAAATGCTATGACTGCAGGTTTTGTTGCTGGAACTGTTGGAACTTTAGTTTTCAAAATGCTTTCTTCACAGGGAAAAACGACAATGCAATCTTTTGTTGCTGGTGCTGCAGTTGGGGTTGCAATATTTTTATTTATGTACAAAAAAGATAAAACAGAAACTGTAACATTTGAATGTAATCCTTGGCAAGCTCCAGTTGGAGGAACAAATTGTGAAAGATGTAATGACCAAGGATTATTGCATTGTAGCGAATATCAGTGTAGAAGTTTAGGTCAAGCTTGTCAATTAGTAAATGAAGAAGGAAGCCCAGATGCATTATGTACTTGGGTTAATAGACAAGATGTAGATTATCCAACAATTTCACCTTGGACAGACCCATTAACAACTGATTACAAATATACTCCGGATAATGCTGTTTCTCCTCCTGACAGAGGCGTTAAAATTGTTTATACAAAATCAACTACTGGTTGCATTAAAGCATTTACTCCTCTTCAATTTGGAATAATTCTTGATGAACCTGCACAATGTAAAATTGATTATGCAAGAAAAGATAAATTTGATGACATGAGTTTTTACTTTGGAGAAAGTTCAACATTCAAGTATAATCACACACAACAATTAAGTTTACCTGGTCCAAATGCAGAAAACTCTTCTTCGCCTGTAATTGAAAATGGAAATGATTATTCGCTTTATGTAAGATGCCAAGATGCAAATGGAAATGCAAACATTGCAACTTTTGTATTTAATTTCTGTGTTGAAGAAGGACCAGATACAACTCCTCCAGTTATTGTTACAACAAATGTTTTAACTGGAATGCCTATTGCATATAATCAAAGTTCTATGGATTTAGAAGTTTATGTTAATGAACCTTCTGAATGTAAATGGAGCCATAGAGACCAAATTTACGACGACATGGAAGAAAGTATGACTTGTTCAAGAAGTATCTTTGAGATGAATGCTCAAATGTTGTATAAATGTAAAACAACTCTTACTGGATTAAAAAATAGTGTTACAAATGATTTCTACTTTAGATGTAAAGACAAACCTTTAGAAGTTAAAGATAGAAATGTAAATCAACAATCATACAAATTCAGTTTAATTGGGACACAACCTCTTGTAATCGACGAAGTTTTACCTAATGAAACTGTTAAAGATTCAAGTGATCCTGTTAAAGTGAATTTTAGTGTTATAACTTCTGCAGGATACAATAAAGGTGAAGCAACTTGTTATTATAGTAATAGTGGAGCAACAGATAGTTACATTGAATTTTTTGAAACAGATTCTTACAAACATTCACAAGAATTATATTTGAAAGAAGGAAGTTACAAATATTATATTAAATGTATTGACCTTGGAGGAAACCAAGACGATGCCACAATTGAATTTGATGTTGACAGCGACATTGATGCTCCAAAAGTAGTTAGAGTTTACCACGAAGAAACTTATCTAAAGATAGTTACAGATGAAGAAGCAAGTTGTGTTTATGATACAAAAAGTTGTTCTTATTCATTTGAAGAAGGAGTTCCAATGGTAACTGTAGAAGATGTTAATCATTTTACAGACTGGAATACAAAAACAACACTTTATATAAAATGTATGGATGGTTATGGAAACAGGCCATTGCCTAACGCTTGTAGTATAATTTCTAGACCATTTGAAACATTTAATTTGAAATAAATTCTAAAGATTTATAAGATTAAACTGTGTAAAAGAATTATGAAAAAGAGCGGACAGATGACATTATCTTTTGGAATGATTTTCTCAATTATTTTAATAATTGTTTTTATTGCTTTTTCTTTTTGGGCTGTAAAAAAATTCTTAGGAATTCAGGAAGGAGTAAAACTTGGGCAATTTGAAGATACATTTCAATCAGACATTGATAAAATTTGGAGAGGAACACAAGGTTCTCAAAGTGTGAGTTATTCTCTTCCTTCTGCAATTAAAGGAACTTGTTTTGTAGATTATTCTAAACCTTACAAGGGAAACATTGAACAAGAAGAATTATATTCTGATTTAAAACAAGCATTTTGGGAAGAAGAAAATTTAATATTTTACCCAGTAGGTTCTGGCGACGGAAATGATGCACTAATTTTAAAACATATTAACCTAGAAAAAATAACTTCTTCTGAGAATCCATATTGTTTGTATACAAAAGACGGAAAAATTAGTGCTACAATTAAGATGAATCCAGGAGATTCTTTGGTAACTGTTACAAGATGAAAAAATTTAAAAATGAACAGTTGTTTATATTATTGAACAAAGAACAAAATGGAAAATATATTAGATTATTTTATTGCTGAACCAAATAAGGAATATCATATTAGAGAACTTGCAAGAATTGCGAAAAAATCTCCTGCAACAATCTCAAAAGAATTAAAGAAACTTGAAGAAAAGAAGATTTTAGTTTCACAAAATAAATTTAATCACCTAACATTTAAGCCAAACCTCTCAAAAGAGTTCTTTTTCATAAAAAGAGATTATAACTTAAAACAAATTTATGATTCTGGGCTGATAAAATTTTTAGAAGACTTGTTTAATTTCCCAGAAGCGATAGTTCTATTTGGAAGCTATGAAAAGGGAGAAGATAATGAAAAAAGTGATATTGATATATTAATTGTCTCAAATGAAAAAAAAGAAACAGATTTAAAAAAATTTGAAAAAATCTTGAAGAAAAAAATACAAATTTTTGTTCATTCGAAAAAAGAACTTGATAAATTAAAGGAAAAAAATCCTGAGTTGGTAAACTCTTGGGTTAATGGAAAAGTTATTTATGGATACTGGGAGTTGTTTAAATGAATTGGGAATATTATCTTGAAAAAGGTCTTGTTTATAAAAGAAGTCCAGATAAAAATTTGTCTCAATCTTTAATAAAAACTGCTCAAGAAGATTTAAATTTTTTGAAAAGCCTAAGTTTAAGTGAAAATTCCTCAAGGAAAATCTTCTCAAATTATTATGATGTATTAAGAAGTATCGTTGAAGCTATATCTGTTTTAGAAGGATATAAAATTTATTCACATGAAGCTTTCTCTTTGTTTTTAGAAAAAAAAGGAGAAACTCTAATCTCAAAAAAATTTGATAGATTCAGGAAAATTAGAAACGGAATAAATTATTATTGTAAAACCATCTCTATTTTAGAATCAAAAGAAAACATTCAAGAAATTTGTAAGATAATTAAATTTTTACTTAAAAAATATTTTAAAAAATGAAAAAAGCACAATATGAAATGTCTTTTACGTGGATGTTTGCATTAATTGTTGGTGCATTTGTTTTATTTTTAGCTATTTATGCATCAAGAACCCTAATTACTACTGAAGAAACTATTCAAGATGCAAAAACAAGTAAGGAGGTTTCTATTTTGTTAAATCCTCTTGAAACAGGTTTTGAGACAGTTAAAGCAAGCTACATTACTTTTCCTGTAGAGACAAAAGTTAAGAATGGGTGTAGTTTGGATGGAGAATTTGGGAGACAAACAATCTCAGTTTCTCAAATGAGTTTGAATAAATGGACAGATACAGACATTGAGGTTGGATTTTCAAATAAATATATTTTTTCAACAAAAGAGGTTGAGGGAAAAACAGATTACCTTTTCGCTAAACCGTTTAACTTTCCATTTAAGGTTACAGACTTAATTTACATTACTTCAAAAAATGAAAAGTATTGTTTTATTGGAGCTCCATTAGAAATAGAAAACGAGATAAATACAATTGGACAAGAAAATTTGCAATATGGAAATTGTTCTACTAGAATAAATTTTACTCGAGTTTGTTTTAGTTCTGGAAGTAAAGCTTGTGCAATAAATGTTAATTATAATGCGGGTTATGTGGAGAAGATTGACGGCAAAGTATATTTTATTGGCGATTCTTTAATGTATGCGGCAATTTTTACAGATAAAGAAGTTTATGAATGTCAAATAAAAAGATTGATGAAAAGAGTTTCAATTTTATCTTCAATTTATATAGACAAAGCTACAATAATTGCAAAAGCAGGTTGCTCAACTACTGCTGTTTCAAGTTTGAACTTACTAAAAAGTTCTGCTGAATCCTTGCAAGGATCAATTGGTCTTAATTCATTCAATCAAATAATTAAAACTTTGGGGGACGACAATTCAGAGAACAGCAAATGCAAACTATGGTAAAAAAAGGACAATTAAAAATTCAGCAAATGGCATTTATGCTAATGGCCGTAACATTATTTTTTGTACTTGCAGGTTTATTTGTTATGGTTTTTGCTTATTCTGGACTAAAAGAATCTGCAACAAATTTAGAAGAAAATAATGCTTTACTTCTTGTTACAAAATTATCAAACTCCCCAGAATTTTCTTGCGGGAATTCTTATGACACTATTGGAACAAATTGTGTTGATTCTGACAAACTAATAGCGATTTTAGGAGATATGCAAACCTATGAGGGATTTTGGGGCAAACAAGTTTCAAGTGTAGAGGTTAGAAAAATTTACCCTGCAAATCAAACTGAGAAGGTCTGTAATTTGATTAATTACCCAAATTGTAATGTTATTCGAATATTAAGCGAGAATATTACTGGAACCTATCTAACAAATTATGTTTCTTTATGTAGGAAAGATTCTTATGAAGGTGAAATTTATGATAAATGCGAGATTGCAAGAATACTTGTGGGGTACACTTATGAACAATAAAATAGAAAAAAGTAAATCTTCTCTGCGTTTCGTCGCAAGCTCCAAAAAAGGACAAGAGGAATTAATTGGGTTTGGTTTGATTATTGTAATTGTTGCTGTAATTTTATTAGTTCTTTTGGGATTTAGTCTTTCTTCGAAAGATGAACAAATAATTCAAAGCTACGAGGTTGAAAGCTTTTTACAATCAATGCTTATGCAAACTACAGATTGTAGAGACAAACTGGAATATTCTTCTGTTCAAGAATTAATCTTTAGATGTAACAAAGGAGATTATTGCGAAGATAATAGAGATTCTTGTAAAGTATTGAATCAAACCTTAACAAATATTCTTTCAGATGTCTGGGTAATACAAGACAGACCAATAAAAGGTTACAAACTTACAATTTTGTCTGGAGAAGAAGAATTTTTATTAATCCAAAAAGGTAATTTGACAAATAATTATAAGGGGGCAGTCCAACCATTTAGTCGAGGAGGAATGTCTTTCAAGGTTAATTTTATTGCAGCATATTAAATTCTTAGATTAATTGTTATTGTGTCTACAATCAAAATTGGTCTATGCCTTATTCTATTTTTAGTTTTCTCCTCGATAAATTCTATGAAACCAAACCGTTCTAGCAATTTTAAATCTGAACTTACTGATTTAAATGTTCTTCCAAGAATTTTTGCTAATTCATAAACAGATTTAGGGTTTTTTGTCTTGATTACATCAATTATTCTTGCCTTCTCATTAGAGAGTAATTGTCTTAATGCGAGGATTCCAGAGAAATCGTATTCCTCTTTTGAAGCTCCTGCTTGTTTAAACAGGGAAAAGGTTCCTTGGGATTCTTTTATTGTTATTTCTCGTATTTTTAGCTTGCTCATTTGATAGTCCTTTTTTCTAAATAGATATATTTAGTATATCTTTCTTGTTTATATATCTTTTTATGACCCATATTATTTTCTAAAACATTTATTTATGGTTTTTTAGAGAAATTTTTGTATCTATACAAGAGGAGTTGCATAAGGCTTATATATAAAACCATTAAAATCGAAGAAATTTTGGTTTATAGAAAGTCTTCAAAACACAAGCTTTTTAAACAATATTAATTTTAGGTATATTAGCTCAGAATGTCTGGGTGATTCTATAGGGAATAGAATTTCGAACAAGAATGGGAGAAAAACGACAAAAATGTTGAAAAAAATCATATTCATTTCAGGTATTGGTTTACCCTATAGCCAGAACTTGAGTGATACAGTTGTCCTAGACAACATATTCACAGAGTTGAAAGGAGGTTATAAAAAATAATAATGAAAATAAATTTTAAGAGAATTTCGGCTATTGCTACAAGTATTCTTTTAACAGGTATGACTTTAGGAGTTGCAGCTGCTGCAAGTTATCCAGCACCTTTCGTGTCTGGAGGATCTGCTAATGTTGCTGTTGTTTATGGTACTGGAGCTGGTGTGTCTGCATTAGATACAATCCAAGCAGGTAACATTCAATCAAACCTACAATCATACATGAGTGGAAGCACTGGAAGTTCTAGTGTTGTTGGTGGTGACTCATTTAAATTTGAGAAAACTTCAACTAAATTCCAACTTGGTAAAGGAATCAGAGATATGACTGGCACATCTATAACATTAGATGATATGCCTAGTTTACTTGCTGATGGAAAATACATCGATGAGAATAATGATGAATTTGATTACACTCAAAAAATTGAGGTATCAAATATAACATTAGGTCTATTTGATGATGATGACTATAAGCAAGACTCTCCTACAGTAGGATACACAATTCCTGATGGAAGAAATGTATTAAACTATACATTAGATTTTACTGATGAACCTGAAATGGATAATCTTGTTACAACAGATATTCCAATTATGGGAAGAAAATACTATGTATTAAGTGTAGGTGCAGGTAGTGATACTGGCGCGAAATTGACTCTATTAGACTCTGCGGTTGACACAGTTTTGGCAGAAGGTGAATCAAAAACACTTGATGTTGATGGAACTAGTTATGTAGTATCTATTGATTTTATCAGTGCAACTGAAGTTAAACTTTCAGTGAATGGTGAATCAACTAATTCAATAATGGAAGCACAAACTTACAAATTAAGTGATGGCTCCTATCTTGGAATTAAAGATATAATGCATGACACAAAAGATGGTTCTGTTAGTAAAGTTGAATTTAGTATTGGTAAAGGTAAGTTAGTTCTTAATAGTGGCTCTACAGTAGAACTTAACGAAAAGAACGTTGAAGGACTTACTGCAACAGTTACAAATACAACTGTTCTTCAAAGTATCCAATTAAATTGGGATGCTGAAGATGATTTATTCATCACAGAAGATTCAAGTATATTGATGCCTGGGTTCAATGCAGTTAAGTTAAGTTTTGGTGGAGTAGTTTTCCCAACAAAGGAAAGCATAAAGGTTGAGAACAGTGGAGAAAATAACATTGCTTTGAAATCTTTCCCATTAAAAGATAGTAAAGAAGATATTACTCTTTTATACTATAACGGAACAAACTATACAGTTATTGGAAAAGAATCTCCAAATAACTTATTAGTAACAGTTGCGTCAGGTAATTTAACTTTTGACTCCGATACCGATGATTACTTTATTGCTTCTTGGGATGATGGAAATGATGCTGAATCATATTTGATGCAAGCAACAAACTTCAAAACAGAAACAGTTGATAAAGTAACTTTCCAATACAGAAAGGATAATGCATGGGTTGACGCTAAAACAGATGCTAAAGAAGGAGACACAGTTAAAATGGGTAACATCGAATTGCTAGTTGGTCCTGTAAACAATACAAATAATAATGTTATTGTTTCTCCAGGAACAAATGTAAACTTCCATACACTTTATTCAAAAGAAGGAATGAAAGTTTATTTGCCATTCAATAGTTCTACATCTACTGATGCTGGTGCAATAAATCTTAATTCAACGCACTATCCTGCAACTTTCAACTTAATTTTCTCAGAAGAAGATAAGGATGGAAATCCAGGAAAAGGAGCAAACATCACAGTAACACTTGGAGAAGATGCTTCACATGAAGCTGATGTTGATAGCTACGCAATTTCTGGAAATGCTTATAGTATGACTGGAAGTGGGGCAGAAATTGAAAGCACAGATGTGTTCCAAAATTATGCATACTCGGCTCTTGCAACAGAAGTGTTGTTTGATAAGAGTTCAGATCAAGAGACTTTAGAATTAGTTTACCATGGTGACGAATCATACGGTGAATTATATATAATGTCTCCTGAAGCATCAGTAACAACTGGTGTAACTGATGGTGCTCAAATCGGAGAGATTCTTGTAAAAGATAGTGAAGTTAGCTCAGTAAGTTCAAAGAACTTAATTTTAGTTGGTGGAAGCTGTATTAATTCAGCTGCTGCAAACGTATTAGGTGGAGCTTATTGTGGTGCTGCATTTACAGAAGCAACTGGTGTTGGTAGTGGACAATTCCTAATTAAAGGAGTTGCTAGTGCTTACACAGAAGGTAAAATTGCCTTGGTTGTAGCTGGTTATGATGCTGCTGATACAGTTAACGCTGCTAAGTTCCTTACTACTCAAACAGTAGATACGTCAAAAGCGTATGTTGGAACATCTTCTACAAGCGCAACTCTAGTAGTTCAATAAAGTTAGTTAATTTTTTATTTTTCTTTTTCTTTTCTTTTTTTATCTCTTGGCGATAGCCATGTTAAATCATTTTAAGAAAAAGTTTACTTTAATTCAAAACTTTTTGAATTAGTGAAAATCTTTGATTTTCTCTTTCTTTTCTTTTTTATACCTTAGTGTAAACTCTAAAAATAAAAGGACCACAGAAGTTTATCTTCGAGGACTTAACCAAGATTTATCTTGAGTATTTCTTTTCTTTTTTTATCTCTTGGCGATAGCCATATTAAATTCTTCTTTCTTTTTTTTATAACTTAGCGAAAGCTAAGTCAAAATGTTTTTAAGTTCTTAATTTCTTTATTTACTATGATAAGAAAACTTACTGAAAAGAAAAAAGACAATTCAAAGAGAAATCAGTTATTTTTGGCGCTTTTTCTGATTGGAATTATGATTTTTGGGACTGTAGGTTATTCTTTTATGAGCGGAGGAGAAAATGGCGAAGAAGAAATTGAAACAAAAGTTTATTCTGGAATGAAATTTACAAAATATAATAATTATTGGAATTTGGAAAAAGATGGATTAAGTTTGGCATTTAGTGTTTTTCCTTCTTCAAATCAAACCATTAATTCACAAGTTAAAAATTATTTAGTTTATGACTCAGAACCTCTGTATATTTATTCTGAAGATTACTCTTCTACTTCAGAAATTTATAATAATTTTAATCAAATTGCTCAAAGAATACAACTAGCTTGTTACGAAAAAGATTGTGGAGAAAATTTACCTATTAAAGATTGCTTGAGTAATTTTATAATTATTAAAGAGTCAAATATCACAAATATCTCTCAACAAGAAAACTGTGTTTTTATCGAGGGAAAAAGCGAAGAATTGCTTAATTTAACTGATGAATTTTTGTTTAAAACATTTAAAATAAAAGAATAAACTTATAAATTAGATTCTACATAAAATAAAATGGCAAATAAAAAGAAAAGCAAAGTAACTAAGAAAAAAGTATGCGAAACTTTTGAAATTACTGATGGAAAAAAAGAAGAAATAAAAGATTTTTGCGGAGAAGAAAGTGTAGAAGAGAATGCAAGTCCTAAAGAAAAAAAGAATCAAAATAAAATCTTATTTGGGGTTTTGGCTATTTGTGCTACAATAATTATTTTAATTTTGGTGTTTGTTTTTGTGACTAATTCTATGAAAGAATTTGATGTTAAAGGAGTTAGCTATACAATTGTTCAAGAAGGAAATTTAGTATTATATCAAACAAAATTTCCAATGATTTACCAAGGAAAATCTGCAATTTACAATATTTACTTTAGAACTGACCCAAGAAAATTAGAAAAGAATGTTGCTTTTGATGGGAACATCGACTTAAAACAAAATGTAGTAATAAATACAAAAGCAGATATTTATTGTGATGCCGACGGAGTAATTGCTCTTGCAAATCTTGCAAAATTAAATGATATTTTTGGAGTTTCTATAATAAAAGATGAAAATGCTAGCTGTGATTCAGAAGATAGATATACTTATGTAGAAATAATTTCCGGAAATGAAACAAAAATTAATCAGGTTGGAAATACTTGTTATGAACTTGTTGTTAATAATTGTGAAATTCTCCCTGCAACAGAAAAGTTTATGTCAGAAGTTTTTGCTCAGTATTGGGCAGATAAAAAAGCTGAAACTAGTAATTAGATTTCTTTTGTTTGTTTAGAAGATAAATCGAGAAAACAATTAAACATAATGCTCCAAAAATTATAGATAATAAACTAAAATTTGCATTTATCCATTCAAGATTATTTCCAAAAAAGTATCCTGTGGAAACTAAAATTAGTGACCAAATTCCTGCTCCAAGGCAGGTATAAAGAGAGAATTTTAAAAAATTCATCTTCGAGAAACCTGCTGGAAGAGAAATTAATTGTCTTACAACTGGAATTAATCTTCCAAAAAAGGTTGTAATCTCTCCATAATTTTCAAAATATTTATCTGCTTTTTTTAAGTCTGAATTTTTTAGAAAGATAAATTTTCCATACTTAGAAATTATTGTTTCAACTAAAAATCTTCCCAAGATTAAAGCTAAAACAAAGTTAAATGCTGCTCCAACAAAACTTCCAAGAATACTTGCAAATATAATTGGAAGAATTGACATTTGCCCTTGTGAAACTAAAATTCCTGCAGGAATCAAAACTACTTCACTTGGAAAAGGAAAAAAGGAGCTTTCAATTGCCATTCCAACAAATATTCCAAAGTAACCAAATTGAGAAATTAAAGAAAGGACAAAAGTAGTTAGAGAAACAAATAATTCACTTAGCATTTTTCATTTTGTATAAATATTTTATATCCGAGTAAATAGGAATTTCTTTTATTTTAAATAATTTCACCTCGGAAAACCAGATTATTACAACAAAAAGTGTGCTTAGGAAATACCAAGAAAATTCGTGTGCTAAATCAAACCAAGAGAAATTATTTTTGAATAAAACTGCGAACAAAACAATTCTTAGAACATTAATTATATAGAAAAATCCAAAAGAGTAAAATATTGCATAGAGCCTTGTTTTGACCTTTAAATTTGGAACAGACAGATTTAGTATTGTTAAAAGATAATATGCTGAACCTGCAACACAGGCGTTAATTATTCCAATAGAAATATTCTCGTTGAGATAGATTAAATTATCTCTTAAAACAACATCATAAAAAAAATTAAGCAAAAATGAAACAGCATTTATTGTTATTGGAGTAAAGAGTGTATAAAAGATGTAAAGATTTCCCAGTCCTAAAACTAGTAAAAGAAAATATCTAATAACAAATGAAATAATGCTATAATCTTTTTGTTTTTTCATAAGGAAAAAAAGAAAATAAGCTTTAAGTATTTATCTTCTTAAAACTCTTATTGCAACAAAAATTATTACTATAACTAAAAGAAGATTAACTCCTCCGATAATCCATAAGTATGTGTTGTTTCCAAATAAATCATTTAAAGAAAAGCTTGAACTTCCTTGTATTGAAACTGAAACTGGTTGGCTTAATACTAAGTCGTTTGCAGAGATAACATCTATATTAAATGAATTGCTTCCACTTACATCTTCATTAGCTTTTAGAGTGATTGTAATTTCTTGTGATTGGCCTTTGTTTAATACAACACTATTTTGATTTAATGTTGCAGAACTTGCCCAAGAGCCATAGTTTGAAACAGATAAAGCATAACTTGCTAAACTTGTTCCAGCATTTGTTATTGTTGCTTTAACAATAATATCCTCTCCAGCTTTTGCTTCTCCTTGTAGATTAGCACTTATAACCACATTACTAGTTTGAGTGGGGTTTGAAGTTGCTTCTCCTGAAACAATCAAAGGAAAATAATAAACTGATTCATCTTCATCATCGTTGTCTGCTTCGTATAAGTCATTATCTTCGTCATAAATACTAATCATTAATCCTTTTGTATATGATTTTGCTGCTGCATTTTCTGGAATCTCAAAAGTTACTTCAAAATTTTCGCTATCAAGAGAATCAATGCTGTCTAAATCAAATCTTTCATCGATTCCTAATTCTTTATTATAAACTTCTATGTAAATATCATCTTGATCCTCTTCTCCAATATTCCAAATCTTTCCAGTAAGTGTAACTGTTGAGCCTGGAGTAATTTCGTCTAAAGAATATTCTAAACTATCTTCGTCTAAAACAACCAAATCATCTTCGATAGTTATATCAATATTCTCTGTAGATATTTCATCGCAAACATTTGTTCCATCTTCGTCTGCTAAAACTTTAAAGTAAAAAGTATAACTTCCATCTTCTAATTCATCTGCAAAATCTGCTAAATCTAAATAAAAAGTGAATTCTTCATCATCTTCTCCTTTCTTTATATCTCCTAATTTAGTTTCCCAATCTAAATCATCTTCATCTCCATCGATAATTAAATTTCCGGTAGAAGAGTCGTAAAGCATCCATTTAACTTTTAAATCTTCTAATTTTTCGTCATTATTATTGTTATCAATAGTTAATTCAAATTCTATTTTGTCTAAAACATACCATTCTTTATCTTCTCCCAATCCTTCATTGTTTTCTATCTTTAAAGCAGCTGAAATATTTCCGTTACAAACATTATCACAATAAGGTTTTGTTAAAGTTAATTCCAATGAAGAAGTTTTTGTAACATCATTTTCATCAGTAACATTCAAAGTAATTTTACGAATTTTATAATCATTAATTGAACTTTGTGAAGTTAATGAAAAAACAATTGAGTCTCCATCAGAGATTCCAGTTTTAGGATTGAAACTTACTTCAAAATCTCCAAAAGAAGTTAAATTATAAGTAGTTCCGCTTTCTCCATTAATAGTTATTGTTGCTTTCCCAGTCTCCCAATCAAAAGAAGAATCTCCCGAAATGCTTAAAGCACTTGTTAAACTAGTTAAAACTAATAAGAAAAATGTTCCTAAAAGCATTAAACTAAATGTTTTTGTTTTCATCTGTAACCATTTGAGAGGGACTATGGTTTTTAAACTTTTATATTCTTTTGGATATACTTTAAGTCTTAATTGCAAAACATTTATATAATTTAATTAACTGATTTTATCAACGATAAATGGGAATTAGATCACAAGAAAATTCTGCTGGAGCTTGGGCATTTTTAATTGGAGTTGTTTTAGCATTAGTAATTGGGATTGCTACTACTTTAATTCCTATTCCAATGCTTACAAGACATAGCAATCAAATTTATGCTGCACTGGTTTTCTTAGGAATTTTTATTGGATATATGAATGTTGGAGGAAAAGAATCCCAAACATTTCTTTTAGCTGGAACTGTTTTAGTAATTGTTAGCAAGTTTGGAATGGAAAGTGTAACTGGATCTTTGATTGGAATTGGTTTAGGAGATGTAGTAACTTCTATTTTTGGAGCACTTTTAGTTTTATTTGTACCTGCAACAATTATTGTAGCACTAAAAGCAGTTTTTTCAATCGCAAAAGTTTAGTTTAATTAAATCTTGTATATTAATTACTGAATTACTTGCCATATCCATTCTAGGACAAGCACTATTTACAAAAGATTTTATACCAAAGTTTTCAAATTCTAAACTAGAAAGTTCATTTGAGATAAAAAAATAATATTTTTTGTTTAGAGATTTTGCAAATTTCATTGCTTGAGATAATCTTTGTTGGCCAGGTTTTGTTGAGATTAAAATTCCTATTTTATCCTCTGTTAAAAATTTCATGTAAGCAGATTTTTTTAATTTCTTTAAATCTTCTATATCTTTTTCTTTTAATTGAATTATATTATTATTTTCTAAAATAAAAACCGGACAAGAAGAATTTATTGCAATGGACTTTGCATGAAAAAGTCCTGAACCAATCAAAAGAATCGCTTTTGTGTCTTTAGAAACTTTTGGACTTGCGCAACCAAGAACTTGAGAAAAATTATTTACTTTTGAATTTGCGAGAGATTCTTTTACTTGTTTTGCTTGAGATTCAAATTGAATTGAATAGAAAATTGACAAAGGAGAAGGTAAATTATTCAAAGAATTAAGAATTTTTTTAGATAAACTTAATTTTTTTCTTGTTGGAATAAACAATGTTTTCATTTAGAAATAAGAAGATAAAAGTATTTAACTTTATTCAAATCTTGAATCTTCAGGATTTTGAGGTTGAGTTTCAACTTCTTTGTAAATCTTAGCAAAAGCAGGAGTTACAATAACAATACTATCGTGACCTGCGATACTTCCTTCAAGAGCATCAACTGTCTTTTTTAATTTAGAAATTGCTCTCTTTAATTCTATTGGATCTTTTCTTTTAAGTTCTTTAAAGTCAATTACAGCAATAGTATAACCTTCTCTTAAAGCATTTAAAATTCTGTTTGTATCTTCGTATTGTTTTAATGCAAAGATTTTAACCATAACTTTGTTTTCTTTTTTTTCTTGCCCTAAATCTATTTCTACATATTCTTCAGATACATCTTCTTGCGGTGCACTTCCAAACACTTTTCTTATACTATTGAAAACCATGTTATTTTTAACTTCGGGACGTTTATAAATATTTCGTAACTTTTTTAGATACTTTACTTAGATTTTAATAATTCGTTTCGAAGAATAGAAAGTCTATCTGAAAATGTTTTTTCTTGTTTGTCGAGGGAGTTTATTCTTAATTGTAAAAGCTTTTTTTTATTTTCTAATTCTTCTTTAATTTTTATTTTATCTCCTTTAATTAATAATTGCCCAATTATTTTAAAAACATCGTCGGAGGTTTTAGAGATTTCACTTAAAGCAGATTCTGTTTCTGCAAATTCCATTTCAAAAGCCTGCTTTTGCATTAAAATATTTTGTAAATTTTGTTCGAGAAATTGTAATTCTTGAAACTTAGATTCAGACTCCATTTTATTCTGCTTTAAGTCTTCTTACTTTTGTTCTTGGTTTGTAGAAAATTTTACTTCCGCAATGAGGACAAACAAATCTTTTTTTAAGGTCTGCGTCTTCAATTTTTTTTCCACATTCAAAACATTTATACTCTGTCATATTATTCTAAATAAAAAGTGTTTGAGGCGAATTTTTTCTCGCATCTTGGACACTTCCAAACCCCCCTTGAAACTCTTTTAACTCCTAATTTTGAACAAAAAGGACATTTTTGTTTTTTGTGCTGTTTATCTTCTACATTTGCAACTTTAGCTCTAACTGATCGACCATATCTTGGTCCAAATCTTCCTGATGATCTTGCTTTTTTTGATTTTGTTGCCATTTTATTTTTATTTTGTTCAAATCTTTAATTTTATCTATATCAAGCTTTGCTTGACACAAACAAGTTCAAATCCTTTTTGAACTTAAAGACTGGAAATTCTTTTGGAATTTCCGTCAATTGACGCCGTTTACACGTCGTTAAGTTTCGTCGTTTAGACGAAACGACTCCATGTTTACCTTGCAAACATGTCGTATGGGGCTGCCCGGATTTGAACCGGGGTCGTCAGGTCCCAAACCTGAAAGGCTACCAGGCTACCCCACAGCCCCATGATAAATCAAGAGAGTTATAGTAATTTATAAATCATTCTTAATTTATTTTTTAGCAGGTGCTGCTTTTGCAGGTGCTGCTGTAGCTTCTTCTTTAGGTTTTACTGTTACTGCTGCAGCTGCTTCTGCTGCTTCAGCTTCTTTTGCGGCTGCTTCTACTTTCAATTTAGCTTCTTGAGCTGCCTTTACTTGATTAAAATATTCTTTGAGCTTAGCTTTCTTTTCTTCTGAAGTCACTGTTGATTCTGATTTAATCTCTTTATCATAAATTCCTTCATCTATTTCTGTTCCTATTTCTGAAGCTGCTTTATTTTCAACTAAAATTCCTAAACTAACACAAGTTCCTGCAACAGATTTTACTCCTGCTTTAAGTGTTTTACATAATAAATTAGGCATTTTTGTTTTTGCTACAGAAATTACTTGTTCAATTGAAATATTTCCTATTTGAGATTTTCCTTGAAGTCCTGAACCTTTTTGTGCTCCAACTTCTTTTTTTAATAATTCTGAAACAGGAGGAGAAAAAACTTCAACTTCAAAAGTTTTTGTTGAAGGATCAACATTTAATTCTACTGGAACTTTTAATCCTTTGAAACTTTCTGTTGCTTCATTTACTTTTGAAATTATTTGATTTATGTTCATTCCAAGTGGACCAAGCTTCTGGCTTAGTGCTGGACCTGGTTTCATTTCTCCGCCTTCGATTAATAGTTTTATTATCATTGTTCTTCTCCTTCACGTCTAATTACTTTAACGTTGTCGATTTTTAGTGTAACTGGCAATGGAACAACTGCTCCAAGCAAACTTACTACTACTTCTTCTTTCTGTTTATCTATTCTTAAAACTTTTGCTTTTTCTCCTTTAAGAGTTGAGCCGATTATCTCAATTATATCCCCTTCTTCAATTGTAACTGTCGACGCTGTTGGTTCAACCATTCCTTTTATTTCTTCATAAGAAATTGTTTTTCCAATTATTCCTTTAACATAAGGTAAATTGAAAACTGCTTCTTCAGCTGACTCTCTATCTTCTGCTTCTAAAAGAATGTAGCCTCGTAGTCCATGTGGCCGTGAAACTGAATAAACCATCAATTGTTTTTTTACTGCTTTATCTGCAATCATATCGACGGCATTTTCTTCTTTGTTTGTTGTTACTTTTATTATGAAAATCATTTTGTTTTGTTCCACTACGCCTCAATTATCTAAGGAATAGTAATACTAGGTAAAAAGAAGGGTTTATAAATTTTTTCTAGAAAAAGGCTTTATTGAGAAAGTTTAAGCATATAACAAATCTTCTAAAGCAAGTACTCTCCAAGGACTTATCTTATTCTCTAAAGTAAATGAAATATAAGCTTGACGCAATTCAAGACTTCCCTTTTTATTTAAGCCTCTTCTAGTTCCTCCCTCTTCAAAATAGTTACGCAAATCATAGGGAACATCTGGAAGGTCAGATAATCTTGGAATTTTTCTTTTCAAATGAAGAGTCTTTGCTAAATAATTTATTGTTCTTTTTGGAACCATAGGAAAAAAGATATTATGAACTTTATAATAATTTATATTCTCTAGTTTAGAAGAATAATCCAGTAAATGTTGCTAAAATAAATCCAAATGCTCCAATTATTCCTATTCCTATTGCAGAAACTTTTGAGATTAATAATACTTCGTCTTTTGTTGGTTTTTTTAACACTAACCAAACTCGTTTACACTTAATCCCAAATGATTTTATTGATGAAAACATTGCTGACATATTGTTTAAAGAAATAAAGAGTTTTTAAAATTATTCAAAAAAATCTATTCCAAGTTCGTCTTCAATTTCTTGGTGTTTTATTGAGTCTAAGTCTCTATCTCCCCCAAGTATTTGAGAACTTTTAACTCCTGTAACAATTAATAAAACTCTAATTGATTTTTCCATATCAGGAGAAATTTTTGCTCCCCAAATCATTTTTGCATCAGGGCTTAATTTTGCTCCAATAGTTTCAATTACAACCTTACATTCATCTAAACTCATATCTTGTCCGCCAATTATATTCACTAAAGCTCCTTTAGCATTAGATATATCTACATCTAAAAGAGGATTTTCAATTGCTTTTTGAACTGCGTCAAATGCTCGATTTTCAGTGTCTGACTCTCCCATTCCAATTAGTGATACTCCTCCATTAACCATAACTGCTCTAATATCTGCAAAATCCAAATTTACTAAACCTGTTGTTGTTACAAGTTCTGTTGTTCCTTTTACTGCATTTGTTAAAATCTCGTCGGCTATTTTGAAAGCTGTGTGAAGAGGCAATTCTGGTGCAAGTTCTAATAATTTATCATTTGGTATAACAATTAGTGTATCAACACTTCTCTCCATTTTTTCTAAACTAATCATTGCGTTTTCTATTCTTTTTTGACCTTCCATTGTAAAAGGGGTTGTTACAACACCAATAGTTAAAGCACCTTGTTTTTTAGCTAAACTTGCAATAAAAGGTGCTGCACCTGAACCTGTTCCTCCTCCAAGACCACATGTAATAAAAATCATATCACTTCCTGCAATTTTCTTTTTAATTTCAGATTCTGATTCTTTTGCTGCTTCTTCTCCAACTTTTGGATTACTTCCAGCACCAAGACCTTGAGTTAGCTCTCTTCCAATTAAAATTTTTTGGTCAGCATTTGCATAAAGTAAATCTTGAGCGTCGGTGTTTACTGCAATTAGCTCTCCACCTTTAATTCCAATTTCTCTCATTCTTGATAAAGAATTATTTCCTCCGCCACCAACTCCAATTACTTTTATTTTTGCTGCTTGCTTTTTGATTAATTCTTCTAGTTCTCTATCTATGTTCTTTACATCTTCAGAAACATTGTAATCTTGACCACCTTTATTATACATTTCAGCCATAAAAAAAAAGAGTGAGCTTAGTTTTTAAGTATTGTTATAGTTTAAGTATAGAATTGATTATTTTCTTAATCCTGCAGGAACTAATCTTGTTAAAATTAATTCTCCAAAAAAAGCAAAAGAAAACAAAAGTCCTCCCCATAAAAAAAAGATTTGAATAAATCTGTCTAATCCTAAGTCTAAAATGATATTGCTACTTTGTAAGTTGTTCAGATAAAGATTTATTCCCAAAAATATAATTAATGTAAAAAGAAAAGTAGAAAGAAGAGAAAAGTTAAATGATGCTATTCTTTCACAATGTTTTTCGTGATCTGAACAAGAGTTGGAAGGAGAAAGGGCCCCAAGTCTTGTTACAAAAGTAAGAATTGACGAAGAAAAGATTGTTATTGCTATTACTTGGATAGAATAAAAAGATCCAATAAAAAATTCGCTTACTAAATTCATTGTTAAGAATAAATACATTACAAAAAATGAAATTACTCCCAAAAAAGAATATATTTTTAGAACATTTATCACTCGTTTCCAAAAAGGCTCACCAATATGATAAACAACAAGTTTGTCAGTTAACTCAGAAATTTTTTTAATTCCAAAGAAAAATAAGAAGACTAAAAATAAGAAATAAAAAATCTTCCATAAATACATCTTATTTTATCTCCGTTCAAGAACCGAATCAGATAAACACATAAAAAAAATTAAAAAAGAAGCAAGAACGAACATATTTTGAACAATACAAAAAATACTTCCAATAGAGAGAATCATACTAAATAGAGGCAATAAGTAATTCATAATAAGAGGAGTTAAAAAATATTTATAAATTTATTGGTTAGTTGCTTCTTTTTTCACTTCAATTTCTTTTACTTCTAAATCCAAATCCAAAATATCCTTAAATTTATCTTTGAAAAGTTCTACAAATTTTGCTAAAGGTTTTTCCACATTCATAACCAGTTTTTTGTCTTGAATTTCAAAATCAAAATTCTTTCTAAACAAGAATTCGTTTAATGCAGAAATTTGTTCTTTTTTATCTTCTACTTTATTTAGAATATTTATTTCATAGATTACATCTTTTCCTGCAACAGGATTATTAAAATCAACTCGAACTCTCCCTCCTGAAGCTGAAAGAACTTTTGCGATTTTACCATCGAAGTTAAACATAAATCCTGGTATTGGATTTAATTTGTGTTCGTGAAAAATTTTAATTGGAATTAACTGAATTAAGCTTGCTTGTCTTTTTCCAAAAGCATTTTCACAAGGAATCTCTATATTATATTTTCCTAATTCTTTTCCAGTTAGAAAATCATCTACTGCTTTTAGAAACATTCCTTGTCCAAGAGCAAAGGTAAATGGTTTTTGAGAAGAATTTGAATTCATTTTTTCTAAAACTTCTTTTACATTTGAATCAAAAACCTCTCCGTCCTTGGTTTTTGCGGTAAATTCTATTTGGATAAAGTCATTTTTTTGTAATGCCATTTTACTTAACCCGACAGGTAAACTTTATAAATGTATTTTTTTTGGATATGTTATGGTACTAAAAATTATTGATGCTACTGAAGCAAAAGTTGGAACAAACATTATTGTTGAAGGAAAACCTTGCACAGTAAAAAAAGTGGATATTTCTAAGACAGGAAAACACGGGCATGCAAAATGTAGAATTGAAGCTGTTGGAATAATTGATGGAAGTAAAAAAGTATTTGTTGTTCCAGGTCACGATAGACTTGAAGTTCCAATTGTAGATAAAAGAAAAGGTCAAGTTCTTTCTCTTGGAGAAAATGTTACTTTAATGGATTTAGAAAACTTTGAAACAATTGAAGTTCCTTGCCCAGATGCAGAACTTAAAGCAACATTAGTTGAAAATGAAAACTGCGAATTTTGGGATGTTGAAGGCGAAAAGATGATTAAGAGAAAATTATAAATTCTTAAAATTAAAAACAAAACTTTAAAAACATAAATAATTCAGATTTAATATGGCAAAGATTTTAGAAGCAACAACAAGATTAACAAAGAATGTTTTCATCTGTAAAAATTGTAAAAGCAAGATGAGAGCAGATCATCAGAAAATACTTCAAGAAAAAGTTAAATGCAGAAAATGTGGAAAGACTGCATTTAGAACTCCTAAAAAGAAATAATCTTGAAGATTAGAGGAAAGAATGAATTTTATTATATATGACTTAGTACTTCTTGCAATATTTGTAATTTTTATTTCTGTGTTTTTATATTCTCGAAGAGAAAAAGTAAAAAAAGAAGGTTTGCTTTTGCTTTACAAAACAAGTTGGGGAATAAAATTAATTGAAAGAACAGGAGAAAAATATTCTAGACTTTTGAAAGTTTTAAGTTATGTTTCAATTATTGTTGGCTATTTTCTTATGGCAGGCATTATTTATCTTTTTGGGAAAATTGTCTACATTTATGTTGCTATGCCCAATTTAGTTAGAAGCGTTAAGGTTCCTCCAATAATGCCGTTAATTCCTTATTTGCCTCAAGTTTTCAAATTAGATTTTTTACCTTCATTTTATTTTACATATTGGATAATTATTTTAGCAGTTATTGCAATTCCTCATGAATTCTTTCACGGAATATTTGCTAAATTAAATAATATTAAAATCAAGACAACAGGCTTTGGATTTTTTCCTTTTTTCTTTCCAGTATTTTTAGCTGCATTTGTTGAACAAGACGACAAAATGATGGAAAAGCGAAGTAAGTTTGCTCAAATGTCTGTCTTATCTGCTGGAACTTTTGCAAATATAATTACGGGTTTTATTTTCTTAATTGTTCTTGGAATATTTTTTAGTTTAGCGTTTGTTCCTTCTGGAGCTATTTTCAACACTTATGCTTATTCAATCGAAGATACATCTTCAATTTATTCTATTAACGGAAATTTTTTAGACAATTCTTCTGCGATAAATGTTTTAGAACAAATGGGAAACTCAAGTTTAGCTAATATCTCTGCAAATGGAAAAAATTATTCTGGAATAGCTGCATTTTCTAGCGACGGACTTCAGGTTGCTTTATATGAAAAATCTCCTGCATTAGAAAATAATCTTAGTGGAATAATTAAAAGTATAAATGGGGAGAAAATTGGTTCTTGGGGAGATTTTGGGATTGAAATGATAAAGTATTCTCCAGGAGAAAATATTAGCTTAGTTATTAAAGAAGACAGCGAAGAAAAAACATATCAAATTACTCTTGGAGAAAATCCTGAGAACAAAACAAAAGCTTGGCTTGGTGTGGGATATTTATCTAGTGAACCTTCAGGAATTATTGGTAAAATGTATTTGATGCTTTCTAAATTTAAAGAACCAAGCACATATTATCAATCAAGATTTAATGCTGCAGATTTTATTAATGATTTGCTTTGGTGGTTAATTATGATTAGTTTCAGTGTTGCATTTATGAATATGCTTCCTGTTGGAATTTTTGATGGAGGAAGATTCTTTTATTTGACTGTTTGGGGATTGACAAAAAGTAAAAAAACAGCAGAAAAAACCTACAAATTTACAACATATACTTTCTTGTTCTTAGTATTGTTAATTATGGTTTTTTGGTTTAAGAGTTTATTCTAAAGATTTAAATTAATTGAGTTTCTTTGTGTTTTATGATTCCAGAAAATATTAAGAAAACTTTGAGAAACCAGCATTATGAAATTGTGGGAAAACATTCTGCTGTGCAAGTTTGTCGTTGGACAAAAAATTCTCTTCGAGATGAAGGTGTTTGTTACAAGGAAAAATTTTATGGAATTAAATCGCATCTTTGCTGTCAAATGACTCCCTCAGTTATGTGGTGCCCAAATAAATGTCTTCATTGCTGGCGAGCAGTTGAGTTAACTCTTGGAGATAAATTGCCTAAAGAAATAAATTCCCCTAAAGAGATAATTGAGGGTTGTATTTTAGCTCAAAGAAAACTTTTGCAAGGATTTAACATTGATAAAAATTCTAAGAAAAAACAAATGAGTAAAGCTAACCAAAAAAAATATTTAGAAGCACTTGAACCTATGCAATTTGCAATTAGTTTGTCTGGAGAACCTACGCTGTATCCATTAATTGGAGATTTAATTGTTGAATTAAGAAAACGAGGAAAAACTTCGTTCTTAGTTACAAATGGATTATATCCAGAAAAATTAAAAGAATTATTAGAAAAAAATCAGTTGCCAACTCAATTATATATTTCTATTAATGCTCCAAATAAAAAATTATACGATGAGTTTCATAGAAGTTCAAAAAAAGATGCTTGGAAAAAGTTAAATGAAAGTTTGGAATTAATGCAAGAACTCGGAAAGAAAACAAGAACTATTTTTAGAATGAATCTTGTTCGTGATTTGAATATGAATGAAAAGCACATAAAAGAATATTCTGAACTAATTCAATTGGCAAAGCCCTTATTTGTCGAGGTAAAAGGTTTTATGAGTGTTGGTTATTCTCGGCAAAGACTTGGTTACGATAAAATGCCAACAGATAAAGAAATGAAAGAGTTTTGTGAAAAGTTAGCAAAAGAAACTGGATTAAAAGTTTTAGATTCACACAAATTTTCAAGAGCTTTTGTTCTTGGGAAAAATAAGAAAAGATTGAAGATTAAAAAGAGTGAGATTTAGAAAAAATATTTTTTTAAGTTAAGGAGAGTGTAATAAAATTTAACTGAGAATTATCTCTTGTTCTATGTGAAATATATAATTTTTCCGAATGCAAGTACATCTCTTTAAGATAAATAGGAACTTGATTTATGTTAGAACGATTACAAATATAAAATATTGGGAAATTTGTTGAGATAAGTTTATTTCTTAATATCTCTGCTAGTCTATTTGTATCTCCGGCCTCAAAGGGATTATAACAAAGAATTGCCTTAGATTTTTTTGGGTCAAATTCATTTAGAAATTTTTGAAGTTGATTAGTTGTATTTGAAAAATCAAAGTTAGCTAATCCGTCATAAAGTGAATGAATTAATCCTCTTTTCAAAGAATCTTTTTGTTTTTCTATTAAAGCTAAACCCACACAAGAATCAATTCCTTTAGTATAAAGTGAATTAAGAGGGTTCCTTGTAATTAAATATTCTCCAGGGTTTACAACCTCTTGGGTTTTTTCTGCCATTTTACAAATCAATTATTCCGTCTTTGGTTAGAGCAACAAATTTTATTCCAACAGGCAAATTGATTAAAGACGAAATTAAAGCCATGTGTTCTTTTCCCTCGCCAGATGCAATTGAAACTGCAACTTCAAAGCCTGCAAATTTTCCTTTAAGTTTTTTTGTAAAATCTTCTCTTAGTTCTTTTATTTTCTGATTAAAATCAACTTTTATAAATTCGAATTTTTTTTCGTGAGTAAATGTTTTTGCAAAGTCGTCACCAACTAAAACTATTTTTTCCCATTCTCCGTATTTCATAAGCCCAGAAATTTGAGCCCAAGTTCCTTTTCCGCTTGAAAGAAGTGCGATTAGTTCCATAATTTAGGGAAAAATCTTCTGTTTATAATGTTTATTGTAGTATTGGAGTATAATAAAAGATATAAACGAAAAAAGGATAAATTTCTATGCGTAGTTTAGAAAGTAAGCAAATAATGAGTATATTTGACATTTCTTTAGACTCAGAGAGAAGCCCAAGTAAAATAAGAAAAGCTTTGAGAAAGCTTCTTCCAGCAAATATTTTTCCAAATTTAGATTTAAAAAATATTCAAGATAGGTATTATGTACATTGTAGGCACGGAGAGATTATAATTCAAGCAGATGAAACAAATAGATATCAACCAAAAAGATTAGATTTGCCTTCTGGAGCAAAAGTAAAAAAGAGAAACGATTACCAAACTGAGATATTATATGAAGGATATAAATTTACTTTTAGAAATTTTGAGGTAAAATAGCGAAAAGGTTTAAATACCCAAAAATTCTGTAAGTTTTACCAATTAACTACATCGTTGAAATTCCATTTTCTGGATTTTGGCGCATAATGTAGGAGGTACAATGGAAATCGAAGAGAAATTAAAAAACGCACTTATAGAATTAAGAGAAAATAAAGATAGAAAGTTCGATCAAACAGTTGATTTAATTGTAAATCTTCAAAAGTTTGATGTTAAAAAAACTCCTTTAAATATTTTTATTAGTGTTCCTCATAAAATAAAAGAAAAAAGAATTGCAGGTTTCTTACAATCAAAAAATTCAAATTTAGACACAATAACTCTTGATGAATTCAAAAGTTATTCGGACAAAAAAGAAATCAAAAAATTAGTAAATAAATATGATTTTTTCATTGCTCAAGCAGCAGTAATGCCAAAAGTTGCAACAACATTTGGTAGAGCTCTTGGTCCAAGTGGAAAAATGCCTTCTCCCCAGTTAGGAATAATTCTTAATGCAGACGACAAATCAATTCAAGAAATAACTAAAAAAATAAATCACAGCGTTAAAATTAGAGCAAAAGAACCTAGTATAAAAGTTCCAATAGGAAAACAGAGTATGAAAGACGAAGATTTAATTGAAAATATCATGGTAGTTTATAATGCATTAATCAAAGCTTTGACAAAAGATAAAGAAAATATCAAAAATATTGAAATCAAATTCACAATGACTAAACCAAAAAAGATTTCAGTAAGATAAAATGACACAAAAAAAACATTCAATTCCACAAACAAAGATTAGAGCGGTAAAAGAAATAGTTGATTTAATGAAAACTAAGAGCACAATCTTAATTGCTTCAATAAAAAATCTTCCAGCGTCACAATTTCAACAAATTGGAAAAAAGTTGCGAGGAAAAGCTGTTGTTAAAGTTCCAAAAAAGAATTTGTTTACTCGAGCAATTGATGAAATAAAAGATAACGAAATTGAATTAATCAAAGATAAGTTCGAGGATAGTTCTGCTATTTTAATTTCAGATTTGGATGTTTATGATTTAGCTTCTGAATTAATAAAAAATAAAAGTCCTGCAAAAGCAAAACCTGGACAGATTGCAATAAATGACATTTCTGTTGAACCAGGCCCAACTGATTTAGTTCCAGGCCCAGCAATTAGTGAACTTGGAGGAGTTGGAATTCAAATACAAATTCAAGCAGGAAAAATTCATATTAAAGACCATAAAATTTTAGTTAAAGCTGGAGAAAAAATTTCTCAAGCAGTTGCAGATGTTTTGAGCAAATTAGATATCAAACCTTTCTCAATTGGATATATTCCTCTTTGTGGAATGGATATAAAAAATAAAAAATTATACACAAATATTAATATTAACAGAGAAGAAGCAATTGAAAACTTAAAAACTGCATTCTCAAAAGCTTTACCTTTTGCTGTTGAAATAAATTATGCTTCAAAAGAAACAATTGGATATTTGCTTGCTAAAGCAAGTAGACATGCAACAGCAATTGAAAAATTAAGTCAAACTCCTGAAATTAAAACTGAGAATTCTTCTGTAAATGCAGAAGAATCCACTGAAATAAAGGGAGAGGAAAACTAAATGGAAAATATATACGCAGCACTTTTACTGCATAAAGCAGGTAAAGAAGTGAATGAAGAGAATTTGAAAAGTGTAATTGCAGCAGCTGGAATTAAAGTTGATGAATCAAAAATCAAATCTTTAATTGCTAGTCTAAAAGGTGTAGACATCGACACAGAATT
>Ga0265297_10001808_pt1 | contig 47115 bp, 71 predicted proteins | sample Munlanlwell13791_FD_192502 | JGI IMG/M metagenome (GOLD analysis project Ga0265297, IMG submission 192502) | Leachate microbial communities from a municipal landfill in Southern Ontario, Canada - Leachate well 137-91 | ecosystem: Engineered > Solid waste > Landfill > Unclassified | place...
GCGAAGATGAAGGGCATAGAACAGCCAGTAACCATCGTCTCCAAACTTCCTGGCGCAGAGATACGCGGAACCCCAAGCGGAGCACCAACAATTCGGGCAGCAACTCAACCACAACAAGTGCAGGCACAGCGACAGCAAGCCCAAGCTGCACAGCAGACTCAAACAGCTAAAGCTGCTGAAGTTGTTCGCACCCAACAGGAAAAGATCAAACCCCCTGCAAACACACCATATGTAGATTACGTCCAGTCCGGGGATTACTGGATGGGCATAACTACCTCGGGCACAATGGAACGGTTGAACAAGGTATCAGAGGGCGACCCAGACTTCTCAATACAGGGCGGGAAACGATGGGACTGGGATCAGGTAAACGAGCTGGTACCAAGAAACTGGAGGAATAATCCTGCAGGGTACGTGCAGTATGTAGCTGGGGGGGAAGCCGCCAAGAAGCTGGAAGCCAAAGCGTACCAGCAGGCGGTAGACGCAGCAAAGTTCACCAACCCAAACGATTTTGTGAGAGTAGTCAACAAGCAAGGCCAGGTTATAGGATCTTATTATGGGGGGGAATTCTATGGGCCTGGCGAGGCCACCAGAAAAAACCTTGGCCTGCCACCACTTCCGTTCCAGGATGAAAACTATAATATCAAACCAGGATACCTCGAATCAAGACGGTATGCGATAGTCAGTTCATCTGGCACCCTGATCCCAACAGCGAAGGGGTACGTCAACATATCAACCGGACAGGTCTTCACCCCAACACCCTCCCAGGTGAAAGAGGCAGAACAGGTAAAAAAAACCGTACAAAAACTTGAATCAACCACCCAAGAGATACCTACGACTCCTGTCGTTGGACCAGGGGGCGGTCTTGCAGGTGTTTTTGGTGCTGTTGCGGGAACACTTCAGCGCGTGTTCCATGACCCGTTAGGGGTAGGAGTTCAGGCAGCACCCACGGGACTACCATCACCGGATACAACCATTGAACGCCCGGTCATACCTCCGTTTTGGGAAACAGCCCCACAGATAATCACAGGTGGTATTGCAGCAGCGTATGCCCCAATAAGCTCAAGCGTTGACAAACTCCTGTCAACCAAATGGAGCGAACAGGAGAAGGCAATATCTCAAATCGAATCGCAGATGTCGAACATCGCATCAACCCTTGACAAAGAATATGCCCAAATCCAAACCCAAGGCGCAAAGGTTGACACCGCGTATCAGGAGATAGACCGCCAAGCCCGCGAACTCGAACAGGAATCTAAGTCGATAGATCGGTTGGAACAGGAATACCGTGCAAAGGGCTGGATTGTTGGTGAAACATGGTACGGATCAGAAAACGCACTGAAAGCCTACAACACCAAACTTGAAAATTACCGGAAAAAGGTATCCAAATACGAGGGCAACCTTGACAAATACAGCACCCAGGCCGAGAGTTACAACGAGAGGTTACTGTCCTATAACGAAAAAGTCAGCAAATATGAAGACCTGTCAAGCAAACACAAAACAGAAACCACAAAGTACGACACTATGAAAGAGGAGGAATTCGGGTTCCTCAAAACACAAAGACCGTACGATTTCATCCGGGACGTTCCTGCCGATCTCGTAACTGCAATACTGACTCCCCGCATAGGACTGGGGGCATTTGGCCTTGTTGGCGATAAAATAACTCCGTTTACAAAAGAAACCGGACACCAGGTTACAGATCCAATAATAGACCAGCTTGGAAAAACGATGGGGGTAGACCTCTCGTTCACTACCGAAGACATCAAAATCAAGTCAGAGGGTGCTGCCGAATGGCTGGCAACTGAAACCCCGTTACGTGCTGTAACCGAGTGGAAATCACCAGTTGACATCCAGGCAGGAGAATGGCCTGTTGCAGAGTCGGTAGTACATGGTGTTGGTAAGTTCGTACCGATGGTAGTATCCTCAGTGGGGATGCTCCCATACGGGTTTGACATTGCAGGGAGAACAGTGGCAGAAAAACCGGGGACTCTTCTCCCTGCAGTTCAACACGGACTTGGAATGCAAAAAGAGGCATTCGAAGAAAACCCGATTGAATACGCCTCAATGATATTCGCACCAACAATCGTCAAGACCGCCAGCCCACTAAAAGTGGTCAGAGGCACGTTTGAAACAGGTGCGAAAGTCAGAGCTCCAAAGTATCTCAACATCCTTGGAGAAGCGGTTGAAAAACCAGTCCACCTCAAAGCTATCGGACTTGCATATGAAAGTCCCATATTGTCCGTCAAGAAACTGATAGGATCTGAACCCCGCTGGGCAGGATACGAAACCGGAGGGATAAGAGGTGCTGTCCATCTTGGGGGTGCAGTGCTTGAAACCCCATTCATGCGTGAGATCACCGTGAAAACATACGGTATTGGGAAAGCATGGCAGAGCATCAAGGAAGGCACAGTTTACAAACTCAAATCAGAAGCCATCGCAAAGAAAGTAGTATCACAGATCACTGACCCACAAGAACGAGCAGCATATCTGGCACTTTACCGCCTGCATAAAACTGTGAAGGATATGCCAGACGAGATAGTGGTAACTCACGAACCCAGCCTGGCGATAAACACAGCGTTCCTGGATCAATCCGGGAACCTCGTAGTGAACGCAGCCAACATGAAACAGGTCCACATCAGGAACATGGATGTGATGTACGGATCAACACTCAACGAGGTTCTTCTCGGGGAACAACTCACGCAACGTGCTACAGGCCGACTTGCAAGAGACACGGAACTCACACCTGTTAGGGGAACCGTTGAAGCCGCCAGGGAATCGGCAAGACTGGTAGAACGCGAAGTTGATTTTCCGACCCACATAAACGAAGGGGTAGACGGTGCAGGCAACAGGATGGTCGAAGTCGTTCTTGAAAAGGGGTGGGAACCCAAAGGGATTGAGCCTGCAGCCGGGCTGCATTATGAAGGGTACCCGTTCCGTATAGAACTGGATCCCGTTACTGGAGTATACCGTGAAATAATTGACACCTCCCACGAAGCGTACGCAGGGAGACAACTCTCGTTAAGTGAACGCGAATCGTCACCAATCATAAAAGAACCACAATCAGCAGCAGACATTATGGTTCTTGAAAGCGGGTTCCTCTTAGAAGACCTCCGCGTACAGTTCCGAAGAAAGGTTGACGCACTGCTAACCCCACGGGACGGACAACTGTTCACCCGAGGCAGGGTGGGGAAAGACCTGTTCGACCTGGAGATATTCGCAGAAACGTGGATAGAGGGGGCAAGGGACGCATACCGGAGAACGGGGGAGCGGAAATACCAGAACTTTGCCAACGAATTACAACGGTCATGGGATGACTTGACATCCAACCCCCGCATATCTGAGGAGTTACGTGCTGCACACGAAGAGTATGGCCCACTATGGACAGAAGAAGCTCGTGCAGCCGCCCGTGCAAGACAACTCGAAGCAGGTGGAGCCCCAGAAACAGCGTGGCATCGTCTGTCTGAAGATGTTCAGGCGGTTGACCAGGTAACATTCAGACCAACATTCATCCCCGAGATAGAGTTGTATACCGGAAGACCTACTGCAGCAGTCCGGCGAGGGATAAGCGAAGGGTTCACTCCCGATATAATCAACGAGATATTTGGCATCCCCGCGATGCAGGATATTTTGAGAACAGAAGGCAAAGTTGGGGCTGGACGGACAGCACAACTATCCCATCCGCAAGGGGCATGGGGGTCAGAATTAAGCCTGATCCAATCTGCAGGGAGGGAAACCTACTCGGCAGCCGAGATATTTGACGCTCAGCTTGCGTACATGCGTGACCTCTGGGGTGGCGTAAAACCCCCATCTGTCAGATCACTGTACGATGTGATCGAAGAGGTAGAACGTATCCCGAAGGGGAGAGGTAGGGAATTACTGGATCTCATCAAACGAAACGACCCGGACGCAGTGTTTGGGGGGTCGTTAGGTCAGGCAGCTCAATCAAAAGGCGGGGTTCATGCAATACCAAAAGATGTAGACCTGTATGTGAAAGATCCAGTCAGGACTGGGACATACCTCAAACAGGAATTTTTTGATCCTATCATGGACCCTGCCCTCACTCGGGTGACTGAAGGGGGAGGCGTAGAGATGCTAAACCCGTCAACGGGGAAATGGTACCACGTAGTTGACATCCACAAACTCGAAGGACGCGGGATCATGTCCATGCAACGGTATGTTGGACGGTACGGGATCAAAGCAGAACGTCCGATAGTAGTTGACGGATTTCGGATCATGCCTCTCCGTGAACAGTTACTCCGAAAAGTCAGCAGCACGGCAGAACTACGGAGGGATCCAACCACTGGCGAATGGATGGTATCCCCGGAACTCCACCGTGGCAAGGATGTTGGTGACACCTTACTGGGTATCAGGATGCAGAGCGCATCAATAGAAGATTCGTGGCTTGGACAGCTTGGGTTAAGGGAAGGCCGGATCCGCAATCTCGATCTGATGGAAACAGACATCGGACAAATGCTGTCAGAGGGATACCTCCCTGAAACCAAACAGTATACTCCCCGGTTGGCAGCGATGGAACGAATTGCGGAGTTCAGGCCAACCGAGATGGTACCCTCTGAATTCGTCAAGTTACCTGGCACCCGGCGGTACGTGACAAAAAGGGACATAGTGACAGCCGGAACCGTGATAGGCACAGGTGCAGCAGTGGGGGTGGGTCTTGGCCATGTTGGAGTTATCCCATCAATCCTTGGCTTTGGTGGAACCGGCGTGTTGCCCGAAGTCGGCATGGTGTTAGGACTCACGGGAGGCCGGAGAGTTGTTGCAGGTGTGAAAGACCTGATTGGCGAGATAAAACCAACAAAAATAGCAGAACCCCGCCTGATACGTGAAAGTTGGATGAAAACACTGCCAACAGAAACCTATCGGCAGGATGTGCTTGGTGTAGCCCCCATCGGGAAACGAGGTGTTGGTGTAAGAGAAGCCATCCTGAAAGAACCCTCGATGCAGGCTCAACCATTTATCAAAGAACCTCGATACACAGCAGGCAGACGAACCGGAGCTACAGCAAAACAACTTGACAGACCAATCCGGGAACCGTTCATGGATCGGCCAACCTATATGGAAGAGGCCGCCACAGTTCCGGTTGAAACCCCGAGTGTGTTATATCCTGGCACAAAATCAGGCATCAAAAGGTACGGCGTTGAGAGAAAACCCACCTACCCGGAAGGCAAGGCAGCAGAACTGGTACCATACAGGCAGGAACCCGTTGCCACAGACCTGATTTATGGGAGAACATACCCTGAGGCACCAAGCACTGGACCAAGCCTGATGGCAGTTATGCTTGGTGAAACCCCGAGCGCAGCGGCAGCATATGGCGAACTATACTCTGAGGTATACGCCACCCCCTATGCTCCCCGTCAAGAACCTGGTTACAAACCAGGATACAAAAAAACCTATAGCGAGAAGTATGGAGGGAAACCGCAAAAATACAAGCCCAGTTACAAGCCAGAGAAGAAATACACTCCGGCAAGGAAGTATACCCCTTCAGAACCCAGATACCCCCCAGGAAAGCCAACCTACCCGCCCGGAAAACCCAGATACCCCCCAGGAAAGCCAACCTACCCGCCCGGAAAACCCAGATACCCCCCAGGAAAGCCAACCTACCCGCCAGGGAAGCCAGGGTATCCTCCAGGGAAACCGCAATACCCGCCAGGGAAGCCAAGGTATCCTCCACCCCCTCCCGAAACCCCACCCCCACCAACTGTCCCTCCCCCGACAGAGGTTCCACCTCCTCCCATAATTACTGAGATAACCACCACCACCACAAAGCGAAAATATGATAAAGAGAAACGTAAACGCAAGCCAGGAGCCGCAAAGAAGCTGCATGAGTTTGGGGAATGGTCAACCGGAGCAGAAACCGCAGATGCAGCGAGTTTTGTGTTCGGTCTTCTGGATAAAAAGGAAGTATGAGTATGAACATCTTCAAACGGAAAAAAGGAACGGCAGACAACAACAATAACGCTTCCAGCAACGACCCAGAAACGATCCTTGCTGAGTTAAGACAGAGAAAAGACATTCTCAGGAAACAGCTTGAGGCTACTGAAGCACAGGAGCGGGTCTATTCGGGGAACCGTGTTGGAAACAACGCGCCAAGAGAGCGGGAGGCCATGGCAATGCTGCGACAGAAAGCAGAAGCTCAGAAAGCAGCCCAGGTGCGTAACCAGCAACCCCCACCACCCCAACCGCAGCCACAGTCCCAGTTTGGTGATCAATATATGGGGCAGTATGCAATACCTGCAGAGAAACTACGGCAGGACACCGCAGTGGGAAGCTGGCTTATCACCATATACGAACAATACCCACTAACTGCATCACAGAGGCGGGCAATGATGATAGTACTGTCCGAGAAAGTCCCGTGGTACGTAGCAGAACTGCAAGCACTGTCAGCAGCTCACCACCCCCCAACACCAAACCAGACTCGCCAGGCGTCAGAGACACAGCAACAGGACGATCAAGACAATCCAAGTGACGAAATCGAGAATGCAGAAGGAATTGATAACCTTCTGGAGGAAATTACCGGATAAAACAGGTGACTTGAACCATCATGACATCGGCAGGGATACCACACTTTATAATTGGGATAGCAGTATTGGGAATGCTCTATATCGCACTGGGACCATGTGTGGACATCCTTAACGATGTACACCAAGACTACATCGTAGACGCATCATTACCCATGTCAAGTGAACGGGCAGATACATGGACATGGTTAATGGTAGCCCATGATAACGTACTAATCATAGTGTTTCTGGGCTTTGTTCTGCTACTGGCGATGGTTTCATTGGCTGTTCATACCGGCCCAACGTACTAATTGCAGGAGTTGCACATGAACACACAAACCATAAATTCCACAACCCAGGCAGCAGCCGTGTTGATCACCTCAATCTTCTTTTACATGATCCTGACCATCTCGGTTGGCCCAGTGGTGGACATCTTCGTATACGAAATCGCAGGCGTGTTACCTCTATCCGCAACAGCCCAGGGTTGGATGAACGATATCATCCTTTTCGGTTCGTGGTGTTTCCACCTGATCAAACTTATGATCGTCATAATGATCGTATGGTTTTTCATCTTCATCTTGAAACGATGGCGATATAACAGGCAGGTTGACGAATTCGACTGGTATGAGAGGATGTGAAAAAGGCATGAATACCAAGCAGTGGGCAGAGATAGGGATTATTGCAATACTGTTAGCTGTGTTGTTTGTTATTGGGCATAGCACTGCAGATATAACCGCAGACTTCACTGCAAACCCAACACAAGGACTCGCTCCATTAGAAGTAACATTCACTGATGCATCAACAGGGGATGTATTTGAATGGAACTACGATGTTGACAACGATGGGGATTACGACATTACGGACCGGGCACAGTTCGGATTTCAGACAACAACATATTCATCTCAAACCCCAAATGGTGTATGCCAAGATTCAACATACTTGTATAGTGTGGATGTAAATGAGAATCGGCTTATAAAACAGTTTCTATCAAATAATTCTCTTGTTTCAGAGATCGGGAGTTATGGTACCGGAGATGACCAGTTTTATAGCCCTGGCGGCATAACCACAGATGGCACGTATGTGTATGTGGCAGACACCTACAATAACCGCATTGTGAAACGGTTATGCAGCGATCTGAGTTATGTGAGCAAGATCGGGAGTTATGGTACCGGAGATGACCAGTTTGATAGCCCTGGCGGCATAACCACAGATGGCACGTATGTGTATGTGGCAGACACCTACAATAACCGCATTGTGAAACGGTTATGCAGCGATCTGAGTTATGTGAGCAAGATCGGGAGCCAAGGCAGCGGAGATGACCAGTTTTATAGACCTGGCGGCATAACCACAGATGGCACGTATGTGTATGTGGCAGACATCCACAATAACCGCATTGTGAAACGGTTATGCAGCGATCTGAGTTATGTGAGCAAGATCGGGAGTTATGGTACCGGAGATGACCAGTTTTATAGCCCTGGCGGCATAACCACAGACAACACGTATGTATATGTGGCAGACACCGAAAACTACCGCGTTGTGAAACGGTTATGCAGCGATCTGAGTTATGTGAGCAAGATCGGGAGTTATGGTACCGGAGATGACCAGTTTTATAGACCTGGCGGCATAACCACAGATGGCACGTATGTGTATGTGGCAGACACCTACAACGGCCGCATTGTGAAACGGTTATGCAGCGATTTAAGTTACGTATCATTAGTTTGGGGTCTTGAAGATGGGGATAGATCATATTACCCATCAGGCATAACCACAGATGGCACGTATGTGTATGTGGCAGACACCAACCATAACCGCATTGTGAAATATTTTTGTAACAATTTAAGTTATGTGAGCAAGATCGGGAGCCTAAGCCAAGGCAGCGGAGATGACCAGTTTTATAGACCTGGCGGCATAACCACAGATGGCACGTATGTGTATGTGGCAGACACCTACAACCACCGCATTGTGAAACGGTTATGCAGCGATCTGAGTTATGTGAGCAAGATCGGGAGCCAAGGCAGCGGAGATGACCAGTTTTATAGACCTGGCGGCATAACCACAGATGGCACGTATGTGTATGTGGCAGACACCAACAACCACCGCATTGTGAAACGGTTATGCAGCGATCTGAGTTATGTGAGCAAGATCGGGAGCCAAGGCAGCGGAGATGACCAGTTTTATAGACCTGGCGGCATAACCACAGATGGCACGTATGTGTATGTGGCAGACACCAACAACCACCGCATTGTGAAACGGTTATGCAGCGATCTGAGTTATGTGAGCAAGATCGGGAGCCAAGGCAGCGGAGATGACCAGTTTTATAGCCCTGGCGGCATAACCACAGACAACACGTATGTGTATGTGGCAGACACCAACAACCACCGCGTTGTGAAATATTTTTGTAACAATTTAAGTTATGTGAGCAAGATCGGGAGCCAAGGCAGCGGAAATGACCAGTTTTATAGACCTGGCGGCATAACCACAGATGGCACGTATGTGTATGTGGCAGACACCTACAATAACCGCATTGTGAAACGGTTATACAGCGATCTATCCTACTACACCCCAGCATCCCCAACATGGGAATACACGCTTCCAGGCACGTACTCCGTCAAGCAGTTTCTCAAAGGGTTAACCATTGATGAAAAACTCCGCGAAGATTATATCCAAGTGGAGGCAGTAACCCCCAGTTTCACCACAGATACAAAAAGCGGGTTCAGGCCGTTGACTGTGAACTTTACTGACACCTCTACGGGCAACCCCACCTCCTGGTGCTGGGACATTGACAATGACGGCGACTGCGACTACACAACCCAGAACTGTACGCACACATACGAAAACCTGGGCAAATATTCAGTCAACTTCACAGCTACAAACGAGTACGGATCTAACAGCGATGTGAAACCAAACTACATTAATGTAGTAAAACAGTCAAACTGTCCCGGTGTTGGGGTATGGGACACATACCTTATCCGATCATCTCCACACGTTGCATATCAAATTTGCGCCGTATACGATCTTGATGACGTACTGCATTTGTTCTATTGGGACGGATATTTGGGGACCATTGATCATACTAAAGTAGATGGTACAACTATCACCACAACCACGATACATACAGGTTCAAGTAGCGGTGATCACCTGCAGGTGGACGCAGTAGTAGATAACTACAACAAACTACACGTTGTAATAAAAGATGATATGGAAGGCGATCCGGCAGAATACTATTACCTGACCAAGACCCCTACAAGTGCGTGGAGTTCACCAGAACTTATTGACACATCATCAGAAGACTTATTATCAGAATTTGAGGAAGCACGAATCGCCGTTTCATCCACTGGACAACCATGGGTGATCATCCGGGAAATGTGGTTAGATGGAGACTGGTATAACCGAGTTGCTGTTTATCATAAATCCGGCAGCGAATGGATTGAGGAAGAAATATCTATAGAATATGATGCTTATTGCTTCTCTGCTTGTTCAATTATCCTGGATAACACCAACACCCCACACGTAACGTATACATATAGATCTGGTACCGACTCTTGGTTATACTATGGAACACGGACTGGAGAAGACAGTTGGAGCACAGCACCCATCTATGAACACGCGAATCAATATGGGACCGGCTCTTTTACGAATTTGTTTTTTGTAAATAACACTCTAAATCTATTATTTGAATCAGGATACACTCCATTTCATGGAGTTTATTCTGGAGGATCATGGTCATATGAGTATCTTTTACCTGATGTCTCTGCTGCCCTTTCCGGTACGTCAGGTCCAAGCGGAGCGATCTGGGGAGTGACTGCAGACGGGGACACCGCACAAAAGACGCAGGTTGCGTTCAAATACCCAGGAGAGCCATGGTCAGACTTTGAAGTAATATCAAGTATAAGTTCTTATGGGGCGATTGACATTGTAATAGATTCGCAAGACAACCCTGCAGTGGTAACGCCAGACAGTGCATACACCCACCTCTACCTTCTGAAATACACCCAAAGTCCGTGTGGCTGTGTCAACATCACAGGAGACGTTTATTATTACAACGGTACGCTGGTTGAAGACGGGGTTGACGTTATCGTTCTTGACGGCGAGGGTGACTACTGGTATACCACAACGAACTCCAGCGGATCATACGCTCTCAACGAACTGGTAAGAAACCTTGAACTGAGCATCTGGCCAGAAAAAGACGGGTACAGTTCCACGCCCATAAATTTCACACCCGATTCGTGTGGAGAATATTACGCTGATCTGGTCTTGGTACCTGACGATCCGGGCTACAACACAACAACGATTGGAGGGTTTGTCTACCAGAAACCGTTCTACGAACTTGATGACGGCATCACAGTAGAGATCACCAACGGGTCATGGTCAAATTCCACGACCACCAATAGTGCAGGGTACTACGTGTTCACAGACGGTCTTTGTGGGGGAGAGGTGTATACCGTGTCTTGCGAAGTAGAAGACCACACCCCACATTCTGAGGACGTAACAGCGGTTGAAATGGTGTTTACCCAGCAGGACTTCTACCTGGATGAAAGTTTCACTCTCACGGTGTACGTCAAAGACCTCTCAACAGAGGCGTTCCTGGATGATCGGAACGTGACGGTATCCCTTTCTACGGGCGCAGAGTATAACACAGCTACAGGGATTGCCGTGTTTGGAGGGTTATCGTATGGCGTGGTTGACATCACAACAGGTGCGATAGATTACTATCCTGGTGGTGGGAGCGTAGTTATGGACTCGTCCAAATCCACAACAATATTTATGCAGGTTAAACCGGAACCATCAGATACGTCAGCACCCATCTACGCAGGCCACCAGGTTCGGTTTGTGGTTCAACGGTTATGGGGAGAACCTATACCATACGTCAACGTCACGGCCACAACCATTGAATCGAGTGCCCCCTGGGATTGGATATACAACATTTTAGGGATGAATGTCACCCCATCCGTCCAGAACACCACGTTAACTGGGATGACGGGCAGTGACGGATCCTGGACAAGCATGATGGTAGAATCCGTCAGATACGATATGTCCTTTGTGAATGTGTCTCAGGGTGTGAACGAACACATCACGATCTGGCCAAAAGAAGACAACTATGTAATCGTTGCGATAGGATCCCCGCAAACCTACAGTTTTGACAATTACGACTGTACTTTCGGTTGCGAAGCAGTGAACTCAACACATTATAACATATCCTGCAGTTACCTCGACCCAATGGGCACCACCACTGGCTGCACGTTCTACTGTAAGAACAGTTCAGGGGACTTGTTATATACCTCAACGTCAGGTGCCTGCAGTAGTTTCAACGCAAACTGTCACCTGGAGAAAGCACCTGGCGACTACTACACGTACGGCCTCACCACAAGCCATGCGGGATCAGAAACCAACCTCACCTGGGATCAGTATATCAGTTTCCCTGAGGAAGGAGAGAAGTTAGTCACCTGGAACGCATACGGGATCACTGTCCCGGACATAGCCTACGATTGGGCAGGCATAGCCCTGATAATCTGTATCGGTGCGCTGGCAAGCAAAACCATTGTAAGATACGTGGGGATTTTCATGACGATATTCGCAGACCTCTGGATGCTGTTAGGCTGGTTCCCAACAACCGTGTCAGCACTGTCAGACAGATACGGGCCAGAGCTTGCGCTTGTCTTCATGTGGACGTTCTTTGCGACAGCAACATTCATTGCTATATTCTTCTATATGAGGAAAGGAGCACAGGAGGAGTTTGTAGCATGACGATGATGATGTGGACTCTGACAAAGCTGATAGTCATCATGGCAACAGTTATCGGTTTTGTCACAGGTATGGGCTTGTTTACAACCACATACTATGAAACCCCGTCAGGACCAGCAACCAGTTACACGATGGGTGATGTGGAGAACCTGCTCGAACCATCTCAACCACAAGTCGGAGACTATTTCGGGATGATGGTGTCATGGGCAGTCACATCCATCACAATGATACTCTCAATCGCTCTTGCAATCGTGTTCCTGTTCCCGTTCCTTGTGACGATATTTCATATGCCCGTTGCGCTTGCAGGTGTGTTCCAGGTGATCATCTACCTGCAATACGCAATCGGCTGGGCACAATGGAGGAGCAACCGTGCAATTAAAATCTATGAATGATCCGATAGCAGACAGGGTACTTGCAGGGCGAACCGCCAGGCAACAAAAATATTTTGACAAGATCCAAGTGTATTACCCCACGTTTATCAAATATTTTGATATCCTGTTGATTACTATCGCATTCCTTGCGTTGTTCGTAGGGATAGCTGCTGCAGATACCCGCGATCAAACATACCCTATAAGTGGGGCACTCAGTACAGTTGGATATTCCAACCTCACCACAAGCTCCATAGAATTCCAGGGGTCGTATTCAGGAGCAGGAGAATTCTTCATCGTTTTTGGCTCGCAGTCAGGGATATACCCGTTCAAAACCGAGAACGATACTGGACCAGGCACAAAAAAGTTCCTTGTTCAGGGGATGCCACTACTCACGAATCGCACCTATTATTACCGTACTGCCGCATACATCGGTGACACCGAATATTTTGGTGAGGAAAAATCAGTCTTCATCACGGCATTGACTCCAGTACCCACCACAACGTATGGAGTATACCTTGAAGACTTCCTTGACACCCGAGGAGACTATGTGAACCTGTCAATGGTGATCTGGAAACCATACGAAGCGAAACTGGGAATGTTCTTCTATTCCATACTCATAGGCATGGTGTTTGTAGCTATGTGGCAGAGATCAGGGTCCGTGCTCATCCCGTTCCTGGCATTCACAATGACCGGGTTCTTACTGATGATGATGATGCGACCCGAGTTTGTCCAGCTTGCACAGGCGTGTTTCATCGGAGCATTGACAGGTTTGGTGTTCTGGTTCTTCACCGGAGGCAAATAACATGGGTCGGTTTGGAGCCATATTCATGCTGATGGTGCTCTTTGTAGGAGTGTTTGGGCTCTCAATGGTTGGCATCAAGATAATGTCAGAAGACACGGAGTTCAATGAAACCGGGAACCCCGAAGAGTACCAGGCACACCAACAGGGCACACAACTCTTCCAAGGGTTGCTGTCAGGGTGGACAGGGATCCTGATAATCATCATCGTCATCATGTGCTTCGTGGCGTTAGGCATGATATTTGGGCGCGGAGGGAGGTAACATGGTGAGATGGGCTCTCACCCTTATCCTCATTGTGGTTCTCATACCTGCATGTGCAGCATCAATTGATATCACATCTGCCCATGGTGAAACCTGGATCTCCTGGGACTGGGACACTCAACCCAACCCGCTCACAATATACGTTGACGGGTCGTTAAAACACGAAAACACCTCAATGAACTATTTCTATCTGACAGACATATCCGCGAATGAAGAACACCGGATCGACATATACGAATGGGCTGACAACACAACCACATTTCTGGGCAGCGATGTTGAAAGAACAGCAAAACAGTCCTGGTTTGCGTACCTGGTGCTTGTCATTGCAGCGGCATTGGCACTGATCACAATAGCTCTTAAAAACCCAGCCGAGATACTGATGACAGGGCTTCTCTGCATGATATTCTCATTTTACCTGGCAGCAAACACCTGGAGCCAGCTTGGAGCCATGTCGTTTGTTGGGTCTGGCCTGATCATATTCTCTGGTATATGGATTACCAAAGCATTATGGGATATGGTATCCAAGAAAACCGCGTGGGGGTGAGAATGAGGAAAACAAGCATAAGCCTTACGGTAATATCTGTCTTGTTGATGATACTTATAGTATCCAGCGTGTCAGCAGCCGACATCTCCACCAAAGATACCATAACCTACTCGAAAACCACCTCGACTCCACGTTCGGTAAATGCAGAATTCTATGGGTTCCCTACAACAGGACCTGCCAACCTGACCGTCCACTTCACCGATGAGTCAACTGGGACAATCGAAACCTGGAACTGGACGTTTGATTATGGAAACCCAGAATCTCCAACTTCGTCTGATCAGAACCCGTCCCACACATATACGGAAGAGGGACACTACACTGTTAGATTGCAGGTATCAAACGGAACAGTATCAGATACCGAAACAAAAACCCGGTACATCTACGTGGGGGATGCAACACAGGGCATCCCAGAACGCCATGGCGAAACTTGGATACGGTGGACCTGGACACCTGACACCACATATCCCTACGATGTCTACGTTGATGGGGATATGGTTGAATCATCAAACACGTTAGGGTATTACTACCTTACCGGACTTAACCCGAGTGAGAAACACCGGATCGACCTGTATGATGGCGCAAACCCAATTGCGTCAAGCACAGCAACCACAGAAAAAAGCTCGTCATTGGCATATATCCTGGTATTGATGGGTGTCGTATTCACATTGATCACCCTATTCATGCTCGATCCCGTCAAAGTTCTTCTCACAGGTATGCTTACCTTCATCATCTCCTCCTACCTGGTAGCAAACACCTGGAGTCATCTTGGAGCAATGTCGTTCATTGGCATCGGGTTAGCCATTTTTTCAGGGGTATGGGTTATAAGAGCAGTGTGGGCATTATGCCAGAAAAAAGCAGCGTGGTGGTAAAACCATGAGAAGAGACAACAAAATTGAGATAATCATCCGTGATGCAAATAACAGACCAATCTTCACTTGGAGGCCGGGTAACGGAAATGTCGCAACCGGCCTTAGAAAAGGCTGTGAGATAGCAATAGGCAAACTGGGTCTTGAAGACGAACTAAGAAAACAAGGGGTGGAACTACATGAAAAAGAACAACCACACAAAACACACCACTCTTCTTGAAAGAACGGTAAACCATTACTGGATCCTAATTATTTTGATCTTAGGTCTACTTGTCATAGATGTGGGTGCAACAGCTATTCTGGTTATCACAGAGAATCCAACCACAAAAGAAGTAAAGAACGGAGCAAACACGCTGCTTGGTGACGCACCAACACTAGTACCCGAGTACCTGGTTGGCACACACACCACATGGGACAAGGAACCAAGCTGGTTGCTTCAGACTACCGAATCACTTATGATACCCCTGGCGATGCTGTTTCTTTTAACGTGCATGGCGGGTATGCTACTAAAAATTGCACATGAAAAAAAGAGTCAGGCATAACGCCTAACATCAAAGCTCATATTTTTCAAATCGTTGAGGGTCACACCCCGCATTCTGGCGAAGGCACCAACAAGAGTTGCTACCCCAACCGCGACAGATATCAACCCGAAAAGCTGATTGATTATCGGTTCGGTGAAGAAGAACCCTGCACCCACACCAATTGTGATACCTGAGAACAACCCAATTTTTATGCCAAACTTCAGCCAGGCAATTGACACCTTATCATACATGAAACATTGATATACGGGAAGAACTATAAAACAATTTGTGAAGGGTAAAAGAACATGAGCCAAAACAAGAAGAAATCCAAAGTCTACGCGAAGGATCTCATTGATGATCCAAATGTGCCTGATTACATCAAACAGAAAATCAAACAAGGATCCGAGCCAAAGGCCGAGCGGGGAGATGCACGAACACCCCCAGACCGAGGCGCACCACTGAAACAGAAAGTCAAAACCCGGTTTAAAGAATATTTCAAACCGATGACACCTGAAGAAGCAGCAGCAGACGAAGAACTACGAAAAAAATCCAGAGAAGGATCAGGGCCAGACCCCCAAACCCCTCGATCAATCTCGCACAGCCGGTTTGGACGAGACATCCAGAGATTCCGTAAAGCCTCAGCAACAGCCATCGAAAAACACGCGCAATGGGTAGAAGAAGGAAACAAAAAGCAGGGGAAACAAAGCAAACAGGGGAAATCCAAACCCAACCCAACCCCTCCATCAATGATGGGTGGTATGGACATTGATGAAGACATGTTAACTGGCCTGATCACTGGGGGCAGCAGGGGTGGGGGTCGAAGCCCAGGATCAGGACGGTCACGCACCTCGTACCCCTCATCTGGGGGGGATGACCTGATGGAAACCATGGGGTTTGGCGGGTCAAGTGGGCGACCACTAAAATCCTCAAGCAACCCACTGGTAGCGGATCAAGACCTCCTCCGCGTGATGGGGTTTGGCGGAGAGAGCAGTTCAAGAAGGCGCAAATAAAAACACCCCCCCACCAAGTTCCTCCTATTTTTACAAAACATTTTTAAGTGGTTCACAATGTTTGTGAACCAAACTTTCTGCAAATATCGCACAATTAGCGCATCCAAGCCCATTATCACTGTTAGTTAACAAAGTGTGAACAGTGGGGGTGTTATTTAGTTCACAATATACCTATGTGGAAAGACAACCTGGAAGACCTGTGACACCCAGATACCCTTGCCAATACCCCTATCCTTTATAAAAGGGGGGTAGATCAGTGACACAAACCCACAAAAAACCGTATCTTGAGCACCTGTTTGTCAACTAAAAAACAGTGGGGGTGTTACGCACCCTCTTTATTGTTCTTTCTTGTATCAGAAACCGCATCAGCCACGGAAGATGTTAACCACTGTAAACTGGTTCACAAGCCGCGTCAGCACAGAATAACACAACGCATATATAATCCCTGATTCTTACACTACCCGTATGGCAGGTAACGAGCCAAAGAGAAGAACAGCGACCATCACTTTCAGGCCGGGACCGGGGCACCGGGACATCCTGGCAAAGATCATTGAACGGGTTGATTCAGTTAGCAACCCGTCAGATGCATGTAGGCATGTCATTGACCTTGCAGCAGAATATTACGACATCAAAGTGTTCTACGATAAGGATGGCAAGCCGATAAAACAGAAGGAGGAAGGTGAACAGCATGGCAGAGCCATTCCGTGACAACGCCCTCTATGATTTCTGTATAATCCAAAAGAAGAAGAGTAAGCACAGAGGCAACCCTGCCATGAAATTCACCTTTGGTTGCATCAACAATGACGAAGAGATACGCGAGATACTCCCAATCAACAACCCCATTGATAACACCAGGCTACACAAGTTCATGGTAGACCTCGGCTTCAAGGATGTTGATGGAGTGGAACCGATTCCAGAAAACTTCTTCAAACGCGGCATGACATTCAAAGCAAAAGTCATGCTACAGTATTCAGAAGGCGCAAAAGAATCAAGACGGTATCGAATCAATTTTGATACTGTGGCGAAAGGCGGTAGAGTATCTAACACATACACGAAGGAGCAGGTATCTGAACTGAAGTCGTTTGTAGGCGACATAAAGACCAAAGAAGGTGTTGTAGGAAAATTCCGCATGACCGACTTTGAGCACATATGCTTGTATTGCGATATGATCAGGGACAGCGTTATTGACCTGCAATGATGACCCACACCAACCCGCAGAACCACATAGTGGTGTCAATATTGAACGATGTACCCCCACCTTGGGTTAGAACCCCTGACGGGGTGACAAGACCAATACCGTCCTTCTAAACACGCACGGAGACAAAAAATCATGGGAAAAACTGAAGAAATCACCAAAAAAGAGTTCGCAGTCTATTTGGGCTACGGATTAGGCATATTTCTCATGCTGTTCGGGGCGTTCATCCCCACGGCAGGTGAACAGATATGGATGACCGTTCTTGGAGGCATCCTGGTCCTGGGAGCACACCAATCATATGAGGCCATGCTCACCAGGGCACTGATGGTTAAGATAGCCATTGGCAACCCTCCCAAAGATGAAGGGACACCCGAATGAGCAAACCGAGAAAGACCGTAACAGACGAAGACCTGAAAGAGGCGCGGAGCAGGATCCGAAGCCTCACATCAACCAATATCAAGAAAGCAGAACTGCTCTCGAAGAAGATCGACCAGCTTGAATCTGCGGGGATGGTCACATCTGGCCAGGAATACCGTAGAAAACTGCTCGCAATGGTAGGGAGCAAAGCAAGAACGATCAAAGGGCAGGAAGAAAAACCGATGGGCCCGCAAGAGATCAAAGAACTGCGAAAAGCAAGGAACCGTTGAACAACACCAAAAGTCTGCAAAGATTCAAGGAAACAAGGAACCAGCAGCATGTTCAAGAGAATAGATGCGCTCATAAAACTATGGGGGGTTATCTACCTGGCAACGATATTCATGGTTTTTACAATCATAGAGATTATTGCATGGTCAGGAAACAACTCCCTTCTCCTCACATTCAACGAATCAGGCGAGAAACTGGCAGAGATTGTCCTTGCGCTTGTAGGGGTGCCCTGTGCGACCTACTTGATACTGTCAATTGTAAAGGAGCACCTTGTCAGCCTGGTCGATTATATGTGCAAAGCAAGAAGAGGATCACTATGGAACAGCAGTACAGACCCAGAATAAGAAGAGTCCCGCTCGGCGCAGCGATTGTTATCTGGAACGGGAGAACCTTCCGTGGAGAGGCAGCAATCAGAGAGTGGGTTAAGCGCAGGGATGAGAGGATGTTCAAGGACAGCCTGACACTCTCACAGACCCCTGGCATCGACATAAGAACAATCAGAAACGAAACCCAAAATTGCATATGAAAAACGAATTGGAGTTTTACACATGAGAACATTCATATTAATGGCAATAGCCATAATGATGGTAGCAGGAGCGGCATCAGCCACGTACCTGCCACACCAGACCGCAGGAACCCAGCAGACCAACACGTACATCTCACTGTCATGTGATGGCACCGTATGGGAAAAAGAACAGGCCAGTATCGTTGCGACCAGTGCAGACACCTCATTCCAGGCACCACTCTCGAATGGCGAAACCGTATCAATCTCTGCACATTCCCAGTCGCTTCTTGCAGGGCATGGGACCACAGAGCTCGAAAAGACCCTATCTCTTGACAGTTCCAACGTGATCGGCAACGTCCACAACATCGAATCAGCCACAGCGTTACGGTTTGATGGCAACGGAGCCATTTTCCGTGAATCTATTCTTGAAGAAGGTGTTTCAACAGGCGATGAAACCACAATAGAAGGGGACAAAACGCTCTGTGTCTTTGCAGAACCAAACCCTGAAAGCGTGATCTACCCTGCGTTCTGCAACCACGCAATGGCACAGACCCGTATGATGGTAAGTTCTGTTGACATGCACAGCAACGCAGGCACACGGTCTATTGTACCCACGTACGACACCGGAGCAACCCTGGACTATCGCGTAACCGCAACGGGCGAAGGTGCAATCAACGTCAGGTTCGACTCGCTTGATATAGAGTCAAGAACCGCAAGCAGGCATGTACTGATAGGAACGCCTGGGCACTACACCCCAGAACAGTATGCCCCAAGCCAGTACACGCCAAGCCAGTACACGCCAGAACAGTATGCCCCAAGCCAGTACACCCCCGGCCAGTATACTCCGAGCAGTTACGTGAACGGAGTTTATACTCCAGAGTCCTACACCCCCGGCCAGTACACCCCGAGCACCTATACGCAAGAACAGCTTGACACCATTCTGGGATGTTGCCCCGTCTATGTGAACTACGTCCCCAGTCAGTACACCCCGAGCAGTTACACCCCCGGCCAGTATACTCCGAGCAGTTACGTGAACGGAGTTTATACTCCAGAGTCCTACACCCCCGGCCAGTATACCCCAGAGTCCTACACCCCATCTCAGTACACCCCGAGCAGTTACTCCCCGGAAGGCTACACGCCAAGCACATACGTACCAGAACACATTGAGAGAGTCATCCTTCCTGCCAATCCATCAGCAATCACAGAGTACCGGGAGAGTACCACCGCAGTAGGGACATGGGATCTCACGAATATTGTCTCCTACCGCTCATCAATCAGAGCGTAACGAGAAATGGCCAGAGCAATCACAAAAGGGAGGTTCAACCTCACCAAGGCAGGCTATGCGTTGGTGAGAGACATCCTCTCCCACGACCTCTCACTTCTCCACGCCAGGTTCAGACCGGACCAGTTAAGTGCCATACTGAACAAACCCGTTCCAGGAGCAACCTATTTTGGTTTGAGGAACGGGGCAGTGTTGGAGATTGAGGGGAACGAACCCACGAAGAAAAAAAGGCGTGTAGGACTCGCAAAGGAGTTGGAGAGATACCAGTTCACTTCAGAATTCCAACGGTTTGTCCTTACCGACAGCGGGAAAGAGTATTTCGGGATCGAAACAAAGAACCGAAAAAATAATCACAGACAACCACCAGAACAGTAACCTTACGGGCTGGGGATATAGTGCCAGGATCCAAACAGCAAACACTTGATGACATACGACTCTCTGTAAAACAAGCGGATGCAGTAAAGGCACTGAATCAGACCCAGCTCAACATCATAAAATTTTACGAACAGGGGTATTACCCGGCATTCATCGCGCACCGCCTAAAAATCTCCCGCTCATATGTGAGCAGGACAACGCGGCAACTATCAGACCTCGGACTTATCCTCCCCAACAAAAGCCGGGATCCGATACAGGGAAAAGCCACAACGTACCAAGTAACTCCTCTGCTCAAACAGCTTCTTTTTGATTACAACCTTGACAAATCCGCGACATACACCCTCTGCACACCACACCACCTGAAGATCAAGTATCCGATTCTGCACATGAAAGGCGAAATCCGTCTTGACGGCTGGAAGTTCTCACGCAACCATGCGACACACATCAAGAGCTGGCAACCGAGAGGGCCACAACGCCACCAGTTCCATGTAAGTACTAAGCAGGGGACAGTTGGCATCGAGTTTCACGGCAAATCGATCCTGGCGTACCGTATTGGCCACGACCACATCATTGCCGACACAGTAGAATCCGCAACGAGGCTTGCAGCAATCCAGATCCAAGAAGGCGTTGACCTGTTCGTAAAAGAACAAACAATGCTGGGAACAAAGATCGAGCTAGGCCGTCCACAAATATCTGACAAACCGCATTATGCATTTGAGAGCGAGATTGCACATGCAGTTCTTGATTCCAAAGGCCAAGTGAACGTGAAAGGGATGTGGGTTGACACATCGCCCGAGGGCCAGGGCAGACCAGGAGTGGGAGACATAGAAACCAGGAATCCTGTGATTGCAACGATGGTGGATAAAGGGCTTCGAAACGCGATGAACATTGAAGGAATTGTCCAGGAACAGATTATCGGAGCGATACCTGCGTTCATAGAAGCTATCGACCAGAAGATATCTCCGCTTCAGGAAGAAGTTGAATCGCTCTCATCCCGGATCACAGAAAGCAACACCCTTCAGACGCAGTTCAACCAGCTTGTCTCGCTCTTGCAGAACACGATCAAGGAACTGGAATCAATCAAAGAAGGCCAGACTGTTGTTGAAACAGCACAAACGCCCCCTGACAGGGAAGACCTTACTGGGATGTACCAGTAGGATGTTGCTGATCTACTGGCGGCAGCCTGCCACGCACAAGCGCACGACCACAAGCCCCACAAGCAGGTAAAATTCCCTTCGGTGCAATTTTAAACACTTCGAACCTGCAACTTGGGCAGTGAAAACACTCCAATACCATGAGCGTATACACTATTCTACTGAATATAAATTGTTTTCGTCTGCAACAAGCCACTACAAAATTATAAATATTATCAATTCACACACACTCTTCTATGGCACAAAAAAAGCCAAAAAAGCTATTTGATGGATCCCAGCTCAACGGAGAGAAAGACGCATTCAACTTTGGGCAATGGGGCAAACAGGACCAGAAAGCAGGAAAACCCAAGAAGAGAAAACCCTTCGAGTTCTGATCAGGAGAGACAGGATGGTAAAAGGGAGATCATCGGATTTCTCGGGAAAAGGCAAGGATCTTGACATTTCAAAGGTGAGTAAAGCGCAGCTCCGGGCAGGTATTGCTATCGAGATGGAGCACACCAAGAACCCCACAATCGCAAAGAAGATTGCACTCGATCACCTGGCAGAGAACCCGCGTTACTATACTTACCTCAAAAAGATGGAACGCCAGATGAGAATTGACGCTTTGAAGCAGAAGCAGAAACAGAAACCTGCACCTGCAGCAAGGAGGAAACGGTAAAATGAAAGTTAATTGGATGCCAAACAACACTGCAGCAAGGCAGTTCCGTGAACCAGACAAAGCACCAGGGATAGTATTCCGCTATGTGGGGGCATGGACACGGAAAGACGAGGCCGAAAAAGCAACGAACAAAATCAAACGCAAAGGGAACTGGTACCGGACACAGTACCGCCCAGGTCCAGGCACAAGAGGCTGGGTCTACGTGGTTTTCGAAGGAGTACCAAAATGAAAAGAGACTTTCACTCATTCGTTGAACGCAAGAAAAGAGAATACGGTTCCAAATTCAGCCAAAAAGGGTTAGCCAAGAAGTTCATCCCGTTTTACGAGAACCAGCAGCGGATCAAGGTTCAAACCCCCTGGGGTGAAACTCTGACAGGCACCGTAGGCGTCACCACAGGGTGGGAGCCCGTATTCCTGCTCATGAGAAGAAAGAATGCGGTAGGGAGCTCTGAAATACTCACAAACCGGCATGAGATTGTTGCAATCAAGTGGGGAAACAAATACGTCAAATTGAGGTTTGACTGAGGAGAAAACGGTCTAATGGCAACAATTGAAGGTATCAGTAAGACCAGCAACGGTGTGGAGTACACGGTCAAAGGGAAGCCCAAACTCCGCATAGTGATCAACAAAAGCAAGAACGAAAAGTTCTGGTATGTTTATCACGCATCCAACAAAACCGCCAAAAACATTGGGGGAGCTTCGAAATTGGAGGATGCAGAGTCTATCGCCAGGATGTACATCAATCAGATAATGGAATGAACTTTCATGTCTGCACATGCAACAACACCCGAGAAGTACGAGGTTGGGCACAGCGGCAGCAGGGGGGGAATCAGTTTCAAAACCCTGAAAAACGCCAGAAAATGTGCAATCGACCTTTTAGACGAGGGAAAAAAGCTTATCATCATCAGGAAGTTTACGGGCAGGATCCTGAGGGATAACGTATACGGGTTTGGGATCCCCGAGTATGTAAGTTTCGAAAGACCCGTTGTAAGCAAAAACGGCAAGGTAACATTCAAACGGTATTCTCCAGGAGTCAGAAAAACATGAAGTTTTCAAAACACCTGAAAAACGGATGGAAATGCGGTGAATGCGGCAACGTGTGTGGAACAGACCAAGGGGGGAGTGAAGCCTACAAAAACGGCATGATCCACATGTCCTGTCCATACTGTGGCAAGGTAACAAAACTCGACCACAAACACGACCCAAACAACTGGGGAAGACTGATCCGCATAAAAAGATGAGAAGGAGGAAAAAGAAATGGCAAAACCACTGACACTGGCCCAGGCAAAAAAACTGCGTGTGGGTCAGACATTGTATGACAGGTATTATCTGAACGCTGATGGCACAGCCCAGAGGTGGCGTGTGAACGGCAAAGTCCAGACCTGGAAAACCAGACCGCAAGAGGTGCGTGTTCCGCTGAAGTATGGGCTGTATACGTATGGGGAACTCACAGACCTCAACCTTGACTCGGTATCGCTTGACGAACCAGCACCAGTTGCCAAGAAGAACATCAAAGGCAACTCCAGGCAGGGGTACCACCGATGACACCATCGAGGACAGCACTCCAGTACACCAAAGCTCTGAAAATAGCTATCCTGGGAAACCGGGCAGCAAACCGATCTCACTATCGGTACAAGGCCGGAGCCGAGAAATTTGCTCGGGAGTATGGGTACGGACTCAACGACTTCCCTGCAAAACAACGCGAAACAGCTCTTAAATACAGCTACGACTTGCTGGCAAAGACGCTGTTTGGTCCACGACCCCCACTCTCCAAAGCAGAATGGGACAAGGCCGTTAGGAGCCAGATTTTATGACCTCATCAATTGAGGACCAGCTAGAACTCTGGGGACTACCCCCAGTAAAAATCATGAACGGCAAAAAGTACGTTCTCAAATTCACACCCACTCATGAGCTGGGGCCAAAACACCGGGGCGAGTTTCTGTGGAAAACCAGGAAAGACGCATTGCAGGCCGCCAAGAAGCTGAGAGAACAAGGCCACATGGCTCGGGTGATCCACTTCCCGGAACAGTTAGGGTACGCAGTGTATTTCGTGCCCGCATACAGGAGATGACCAAAAATGGCAGAAGTCCATTGGCATGGGAACAGGTCTGTCAAGGAATTTGATGGCAGGCCATACATGGCGTACGCCTCATACACCACCAAAGAAGAAGCAGACCGCCTTGCAAAGAGCAAGAAGGATGCCCGGTATGTGAGGGTTGTAAAACGGCTTTCGATGCCCTCGATGAGAGGCAGAACAAGTTACGTGTATGTGGTATACGTATCAACAGACCTGAAACCAATCAGAATTTGGAAAAGGAGGACATAATCATGGCAAGACTATCGCAAAAACAGGTGACACAATCGTTCCTTGAAATGTGCAAGGATGCAGGTGTTCCAACTACCCCCAAGACCCCCAGCGGCAGGAAACGCGGGTATTTCAGAATGGGTGGCGCGTACGGGATGATCCGTGTTGAGTATGTGATCAAAGGCACAAGCGGAGCGATCTGGGATGTAAGTGGGTACCGCAACGCTCGGGAGATGCTTGTTTGGCTCTCTAACTTCGACCCAAAATCTGCATACAAGTACTACAAAGAGCGGGAAAAGGGGGTATTGGAATCGGAGAAACGCAGAGACACGCTCAGGAAGCAGGGACGGATCTGATAGGAGCAACAGATGACAGAATACTATGTGTACGCGTATGATGTCCACGGGGGAGTGACCTACTTCAAAGTCAATACCCGGAAACGGTACAACCGGGATTGGGATCTTGAATCTGACCTGAAAAAGATCGCTGCCAAGAAGCTGAGCGTATCTCCATCAAACGTGAGGTTGGGACAGTACGCACGGGAACCATTTGACCAGGGCCACTTACCCTGGCACCTGTATCAAGAAGGCAAATGGGTTTCAAGAACGGTTGATTGAGGTAACATCAATGAAGAACAGCATGTTTGAACACATCAAACCGGGTGCCCTGAGCAAGATGTTGGGTATCCCGGTGAAAGACAACATCCCGTTCACCCTGCTTGAAAAGATCCGCAGAACGCCTATCGGAGACACGATCACCAACCCCACGAAGAGAGGCCGGAACACCATCAAAGTCACCAAACTTCTCAAGAAACGGGCGGTGTTGGCACTGAACGCAAAAAGAATAACCCAAAAACGGTTTGGGTAGATCCAAAAATGAACACTGATCAAAAATGCCAGGAAAGTTGTTCAACGGGAAGAAATACTTCCTCATCAACGGGTTTACCTTCCGAAAGAGGAACAGAGCCGAGGATCAGGCAACCCGGATACGAAGATCAGGGTATTACGTCCGGGTCTGTGAGGAAGGGAACCAATTCGTTTTGTATGCCAGAACAAAGAACGGAAGACCCATTCCAAAAGAATGGCGCAAAGTATCACGAAACAACCTTACATGGAAGGTGTAGTTAGAAATGGCAAAATGGAAAGAAACACTGAAAATTGATGGCAAGACCTTCACCAAGGAAGGCCCGTACTACTGCCCGATGGGAACCAGTTGGGAAATCCTCGAAAAAATAGTACAGCACTGGAGAGAACCCGGAGTCCTGGTTAGGGTGAAGAAATACCCAATCAAGAAATCGGATCAGAAGATGCTGGGGGACAACACGCACTTGGTCTTCATTCTGGCCCATAAGAAGAAAGGACGGTAAATTAAATGAACCTCAAAGAGATCGAGCAACACGGATACATCATCCGGGCAGGAAACAAGCGATACCTGTATGATGGCCCAAAATCCGGCCTGAAAAACGCAGTCCAGGCGATCAAGTATTCCCGCGTACACGCAGGGGATCGAGTAACCTATTCGGCGGTGAAATGAGATGGCAACGAACCTTGACAGAACATTCGCACGGGAGCTGGCACTCTACATCGAGAACGATGCAGGACTGTACCGCCAGCAGTACAAACCCATCGCACTGAACTTCGCAAGAAAGAAGGTGAAAGGCCAGTTCAACAAACAGCTTGCCATAAAAGGCATCATTCACCTGGTAGAATCAGGTCGGCGCAAGTACTCCAAGGAGTTTGGCGCAAGAGGCCAGATCCTACCCATGAATGCAGCCACAAAGGAAGAGTGTGCCAAGCTGCTGTTCCCAGGTATCCACGATGAAGCGAACTACTTCTACAAAAAGATGAAGGCGTTGAAAGATGCAGGCAAACCCTGGACGTTAAGAGAGGCATAACATGAGAGACAGCGACAGGTTTGAAAGAATGCCAAAGAACCCGTACTGGCATGACAAGGGAGGCCATTATGAGGTCTGTCTTGGCGAAACACGGTATCTCGATCAGGGTGGCCATCATACACGGACGCCACTCTGGATTCGTGACAAACGCACGGGCAAAACAGTGAAACGAATAGGGGACGGCCACCAGATGGGCAACTGGCATCCCGTATGGATCAACTGGAAAGGCAAAAAAATCCAGGTTGAGAAGTTGCTTGATCAGGGGGCTTGAGCAGAGATGGCTACTGGACCATCAGTTGACCGGATGAGGAAGGTGCTGAAGATCCCGTTGGAGTCGGCCAAGCGCATTAAGCAGTCTATGAACCAGGGGAAGGTGACAGGGAGCCTCAAACTCGCAAACGAGGCGATGGGCGGTTTCGGTGTTGAGAGCCTGTACCCCGATTTCCCAAAGGTCTACTATGTGAACATGGGTGACACGTACAGTCAAACCCTGTACTACACAGGAAGATCGTTCCAGATAGGCAGTTGGGGCGACTGGGTAGAGCAAAACGCACCCCGATCATTCTGGAGGTAGGAAACCATGGCATACTATGTAGGGGTGAAGAGTGGGGCAAGGGCGGTCTTCACGGCAAAGAAAACCCCAACCGTTGAGAGCCACGGTGAAAAGTACGGCTATGTGATAGGCCCGTTTAGAACAAAGGCTGCAGCAGAGTTGATGAGGGACACCCATCCCAACCCACACATCCAAACAGTTGCAGACGCAGAACGGATTGCCAAGAGGTTGAAGGGGAAGTGACCAACCACTTGTAGTAGTCCCTATGAACAGAGGATGCAGATGACAATCAACGTATATGTGTCAAGGGAGGATGGACACCCCACTAAAGAAGACACAGCCCTGATAAAAAGAACAAAAAAGCTTGTAACAGGGCTTGCAAAGGAGATGGGGCTCACTCAATCTTTTGATGTCGTTTTTTTCTATGATTCGATTTGGCTTAGAAACTTTCCTGCAACAAAGATAGCGGCATACGTTTCTGTTGCCAAATCAAGCAAAGGCAAAAGACCGGGACTGTTCCTCCGCAAAAAATACTTTGATGAAACAGGGTATGAAGCGAACCGTCTGACACAGGTCATCAGTCACGAACTACTTCATATGAAAGTTGGACCTGAAAAGATGCATGGGTCATCGTTCAGAAAAGCGGCCAAAGAACATGGAATAACACCTGGAGCAACCACAAAAGTGAGTGAAATGGTTTATAAAAAACTGACAACAAACCAACCCCCGCAGGGGACGATGAAAACGAGACAGTGGATCGAAACATACGCGCCCATGTTTGGGTTGCACCTCAAGAAGAAGGGAGCAACCTGGCAACTGAAGAAAGGGCACGAAGTTGTATTCCAAGCGCGAACACTCGATGAAGTTCAGAGGATGCTACTCAGACGCATCGAGCAACACATTGGTGATAAAACCATTATCAGGAGATGAAAGAACACAATGAACAATCACTTGAAAATGGGGAAGGAGTACTGCGACATCCCTGGTCCGGTATCATACAACCGGCGGGTATACTGGGGCAACCTTCAAAGAGACTTCCGTACGTTTGATGGCAAGCGGTATGTGTTTCTCCATAATTTCACGAACCAGCGATATGCGAACATGTACGCAAAGAAATGGCGTAACGATGGGTGGTTAGCCCGCGTAACCCATGATGGCACATTCAGCAATGGGAACCCGAGCTACACCGTGTGGGTAAGCAAACCCAAGGAACACAAGTTCACCAAAGTATGAGGAGGAAAAAGAAATGGCATACAACCCCAAAACCCGTGCGTGGAAAGCTGATCCTGCTGACATAGCAGAACGGGCAAAGCCTTGGTCGGTATCTGCAGGCCACGGTAAAGTATACTACTGCGACACGCTGGAAGAAGCCAAACGCATCGGAGAGAAGCTTTCCCGCCAAGAAGCTTGGAAACAGAAATGGAACACGCTCTGGGCTGACATAGACATTTACAAGACGCTCTCACCCGGCTATTCAAAAAGGTACATGTTTATGCCCGTACCCGTGAGAGGAACTGGAACCCACTACAACACAATCTTAAAAGCCATAAGAAAAGATGGCTTGGTTCCGTATCAGTGGAGGAAGGTGTGATCATGGTCAACCCTGGCAGGGCACCGTATAGAACCGCCTCGCAGGAACGAGGTGCGAGGATGAGATCAAGCGGTGCGACATACCGTGGCGGGTACACACGAACTGAAACCCGCGAGAGCATACCCCGGAAAACACAGCCACCAAAACCCAAAACAATGCTAATAAAAGCAGAACACCAGAAGAACGGCTGGGTTCTGGTTGCAGAAGACGGGACACTCCCGTATGGCCACCACGGGCACCGTACCCGGAAAGAAGCATACGTCACAGCACAAATGCTCTGGCCACCCAACGGTGTTTGGGAAGGCAAGAGAGTATCTGGGGGATACCGGATAGTACTGTGACACGAACAAGAAAACCAAAAACGGTGAAACAAAATGGCAACACAAAACGAAGCAAAAAAAGCGTTCAATGAGGGGCATGACATCCGCTATCGGATCAAACCATCAGGAACAGGAGCAAGGTTTGGGGGTTGGAGATCATTCAGGAGAGCAGTACTAAAAGGCAACCCCCCTTGGCCTTGGGAGATGGTTGGATCCCCCCACATTGGGGCAGTAGAATGGCAGATCGAGAAAAAGAACATTCAAGCAAGACACGGGCAACGTAACAATACGGGACGAGAAACGAAACAATATTTCTGCATAGCCCAGAGCGGATTTGCAATTTTTGGAGTAGGCCACACTCCGTTGGGTGCTCTCCGTGATGCGAATCAATGGACTGAACGTCTATCTTTACAAGATGTAGATGTACCTTTAGCACACCGCCACCACGGGGGGATGTATCTCTATCGTTGTACGAAGGGAGTATACGAAAAAGTGAAATCAAAAGGCGGGGACATACCTTTTGTGGAAGCTGGAGGTTGGATCAGGCTTCCCGAATAGAATCCCGCTGCAAAACCAAAAACGGTGAAACAAAATGGCAAAAACACGAAGGGGGTACACTCCCCCACAAACAAGAAAGTTTGATTCCAGAACATACACGTTCCATGGCAGTTATGCCCATCGTATGGACGCAGAGGCGGTCAAGAGAACCCTGAAAGACCAGAGATGGCTTGTCAGGATAATCAGGAACGAACACCCGGTACTGAGCGGAGAACTCGGGTTCGTTGTTTACAAGTGCAGGGGGTAGAACATACACATGCAACCACCAGTAAAGATCAATGTGTTGGACAAGCACGGGGGGTTCACAGCGATCACCACCAAACGGGGCGACACATTATGGCGACCAGGGAAGATCCTCAAGAAATCCAAAACTGGGGTCTTGCTTTCCTTCAACGAGAAATCGTTCTACCAACTGAATAACGATGTAACTGAGGCAATCTACAAGGTACCGGGCTACCCATACAAGGTTGCCTTATGGTTTGACAACAAAACCGGGAGGAGGATTGCGTAATGGGGCTGTCATCATGGATTGGGCACGGCGGGAGGTATGAAGCACGATTACCGTCAACAGCAGGTGCAGGGAGATACACCATCTACATCCGGGACCGGAAGACCGGAGAAGAGTTCAAACGCTCTGCATATCGTACTTCTGATAAGTGGGGCTACCTCCAGGACTTCAAACTGAGCTGGAAAGGCAAGCAAGTATACCTGTCCGACCTGCTGGACAAAGAGTAGGGAGTGGGGGAGGATGGCATACATCAAACCACGATCAGATGAAGCCAAAAAATTCTACACCAAGCTAGAGGCCGCTGCCAAGGCGTACCAAAAACTTCCATTGAACTATCAGGGCAGGGATCGACAGAAAAAGATGACTGAGAAACTCCAGAAAGAGATGGTGAAAACACTGAACGAGATGGAATCAAGAAAACGCGATCTTGAACAGGACATCATGAACTTCAGAGTTACGGTTGAAGGATACGGGCCAGGTCACGGAACTGATGTAGCAGGGATCTATAGCTGGTTCACCGGAAAACAAATCAGGAAAAAAGAACTCATGTGATATTTATGAAAGCCGTTATGTCCTCACGGAAACGCACACAGAAAAGGGAAGAGTTTGACAAATTTACAAGACTCCAGCAGGAAATTGACACCAACCTCCAGTGGAAGTATCAGGAGTGTCTCGGTTTAAGACGGTATGTGGATCGGAAGGGGTGGTTCCCGTGACTACCCCAATCGCTGTCAGGAGGAGGAGGGCACCAGCCAAACCGATGTCATTTCATATGGCGATAGTCCCATTTCTGATGGATTCGGTGCAGCTCATCCACTACAAAAAGCAAGGGTACCGACTCAAAGCGTGGGCATGGGACAACAGAGAATACTACCTGGTCAAAAACGGCGAGGAAAGAACTGTGAAAATGACGCAAAACGAGCATGAACGCCTCTGGAACCTGTACAACGCATACTTCTATGAGGGTGTATACTCAGACGCATTCGCACGGGTTTTAAGTGCGTTCACGGGCGGGCGCATAACACAACGCCACCTGATCAACCGGCTATCTGGTTTCATCTAATACCAAAACCCTTATCTCCCTTTTGTGTCTTAATGTAGTCTTATCATGAGGTTGGGAGAACTGTTTATCACTGAGGCTGCTGCCCTGATAACGCATAGGGGGCGGTTCCTATTCCTATTCTATCTCTGGATAATCTCTATGTTATGTATCCAGATAGGCGTTATTGGCTTTATGGGGATCATTGCTGGAACAATTGGCATGACTCCTGAAGCAACACAACCTGCGTTCACTCTTCTTTCTGTCCTGAAAGTCGCAAACGTATTCGGACTTGCTTATCTCGTTGTAGGCACGTTAATCTTCCTGTGGGACAGGATCAACAACCGAATGATAAGGAGATAACCCACATGCCACCCATAAAAGAAAACACCCCTGCCGTTGTTGAAGCTGCAATAGCGTTAGGCATATCAGAGAACGATCTTGATATCTCACAGGAACGGGTTGAGGTGTGTTTAAAATGCAAACAATGCAGATTCGAACAGCATATGACATTGGAAGAATACTTTAACCGCTACAAAAAGGAGGGGAAGCTCAGGTGCCCAATCTGCCCGAGAGCCCCAGAACTACACTTCTACAAAACCGATATGAGGCGTATAAGGATTGCCGGGTTTAACACCGAGAGAGAGCGGCAGGGCATTAGTAAAGAGGAGATGGTGAGACTATTAAAAGCCATATCAGGAGGAGAACTGGACAAACGAAAGAGGCTGTCAGGATAAATGAAGACCACCAGCATGTGCCTGAACTGCCAGGAGTTTTATATCACCTACTGGCCTGATCACATCGCACGGGAGGTCTGTAAGATAACCGACACCAATATTGAGCTGCTGGCGGCCTGCCCAAAAACAGGGAAGAAACCAAACGTGGGCGGGCAGATGAGAATCGACATGTTTGAACCGAGTGACGTATGAAAGAAGGAGAAAGCCACGCTGGGAGGTATACCAGCAAGAGATCAGCAGAAGAATGGAGAGCAGAACTGCAGTCACAGGGTTTGGTGGCGGTAGTTGTGCCTGTAACCTGCTGGGACGTAATTATCGTGAGGAAACAAGAATGACATGGATTTGTGTATGGTGTGGAAGAGAGAACCACCAAGAAGACCGGATTGCGCTCCAGGATCCGACATGTATGAGGTGTGGAATGAAAAGGGCCAACCCGAAACAAGTACAAGAACAGATTGAGGTTAAGTTACTACAGACACGGCGCGAGATTGCTACAACTGGGGACACAATCAAACACCACCAGGAGTTTCTTTGGTTACTGGAGAACAGATTGCAAGAGATATATGAAGAGATGGAACCACACAAACGAGAGATAGAATCAGCACGAAAATATTTGAACGAGCAGAAGTCCGAGCTCGAAAAACTTGAAGCTGTGGAGATTTATACTACCCCCGTCAAGTATATCGCACCCACACAAACGCGCCTGATACGCCAAGGAGTAAAAGGATGACAGCAAAATTAGGAGTAGCAATAATTATGGGGTCCCACGCGGAAACCATCCGTCTGGCACCAGTAGTATGGGCACTGAATGCTATGGGAGTTGACCCCACCATCATCAACACAACCAACCACCTATATGACACTGGAATGAATATCCACGGGGACATATTCGATTTACGGAAGGAGTTACCAACTGACCCATACCATAAATCAATGGTTACAGAAGTTGCGAGCATGATATTCCAGATAGAGAACACATTTCGCCACCATAACCAATCAGTGGTATTCACAGCGGGGGGGAGCAACGCCGCAATGGCAGCAGCATTGGTTGCAAAAGAAAGCCACATGTCGCTTGTACGCCTTAATGCAGGTTCACGCGGTTTCTATCGTCATGGGAACCAGGCTACTAACAACATCATGATTGACCACACAAGCAACATTCTTTTCCCATCAACGAAAAACGCATTCAAGAACTTATCAAAAGAGGGGCTGACAGAACACGCCCTGATTTTCCAGGAAGGGAGCACAACAGTTGACGTAATCAAACACTGTGAGGATCTTTATCAGGGGAGTCCTGAGGTTGACGCAATCAAAGAATATGAGACTCGCCACGGCTCTAACGACTTCACTGAATCAAAATACAACCTGGTAGTCCTATCTGGTGTAACGGAATATGGGGATGAGGTACTTGGGTTCTGCCCACCAAAAAAGAAAATCCTGAATGCGTTACGCGGAATGGGTAAAACGATCATCATTTCAGATAAACACTACTCTCAAGTCAACGAGCGACATTTGAGAACCATCCCCCCACAGGAATATCTTAGATTTTTCTTCTGGGAAAAAAATGCAGACCTAATCATAACAGACTCCCCTTGGGTCCAGGAGGAGGCATGTATCCTTAACGTGCCCTGTATCACATTAAGCAATGACACAGAACGACCAGAAACAATAGACATAGGGGCAAACACGCTGGTTGATCCGGTGAAAGACGATCTTGGTAAGAGATGGTTACAACAAGCATGTGCTGGTAGACAACGCTGGACGCATCCATATGGTTCTGGAACAACGGGCGAGGCAATAGTGGAGATCGTCTACGATCTGCTTGGAAACTACCCCCGGATTTCTTCCATGGAGATTCATTCCGGTGCAGACCTGGGCGATATCTTCTAAATGCCAAAAAGGTGATAAGCTGCAGGGCACACTATATATTGTGGTGCGACAGGAAACGCAGGTGCCTGGCAACCTGTTATCCTCAGCACCATCCTTGAATCAGGTCTGTTCGGTGAAACCTCAAAGCCCTGATAGGTAGTTATCTACTCTATCAGGGCTTGCTTTTGTACACGCGTACGCGATAAATAACGTACGCACACGCGATCTAAGAATGCGTACACGCGTACGCGATAAATAACGTACGCACACGCGATCTAAGAATGCGTACACGCGTACGCGATAAATAACGTACGCACACGCGATCTAAGAATGCGTACACGCGTACGCGATAAATAACGTACGCACACGCGATCTAAGAATGCGTACACGCGTACGCGATAAATAACGCGCGTACGCGTTAGGAACCTATCCTATCAATACCCCTAACCCCCAAAATTGGGTATTGCACATACAACATCAAAACGCGGGCTCCTCTCTCGAAAAGAACAGCATATCTAAATAATCATCAGATCACAGCATCCATCCCCCCACTACCCGATTCTGCATGTGCAAAGTTTTATATAGTTAGCAGTGTAAGAAGGTATTAAGACAAAGATGAGCAAGGAACCGGGGGGGAGTCCCCAGGTTTGTCTCTGTCCAGGTGGCATCGCGGCCTGGGCAGCCAGCGTTCCTTGTGATGCAAGCAAACGAACCGCAGAAGGCCAGGTTTTTTAGAAGTCTTCTCGTACCGGAATGATTCGCTTGAACACCACCCAGGGAGACGGGTTAAGGGCTCCCGCCTGGGGGAGTAGAATTTTTGCTATACCGTGCCAGGCGTTGAGTGCGAGAGATCGAGTTGCAATAAGCGGGGGAGAAATGAACATGAACGCGATGAGGATAAGGTGATTAATGAAAATGAAAACACTGAACAGACTGAACCCCCCTCATTCATCGAGGGAGTATAGCCAGATGAACAAATGGTGCCCAAGTTGGGTCGTATCAACCTGGGCACGTTTTTTTCCTGAAAATCTTGGATGTGAAAAAATGAAGCGAAAAGAAATTCCAAAACTGTGCAAGCTCTGGAAAGATGACGGACAGAGAAAACCGTGTGGGTGCGTGTGCGCTAACAGGCCGTGTGTAGTTTACCGGGCAACAAGGAAGCGCATACGGCGCATGATGGCTGAATTGAACGAAGAATAAACCGAGGAGAGGATAAAAAATGTCACTTATGGAAGAAGTTTCAGTTCTGTGCAGGGCGAAATATCCCTGCATATGGGTACCGACAAGCGAAGAAGCACGACTGGGGCGTGTCCTAAAACACATTGCCCAGGACATAAGGCGTGATCTTCTGTGCTGGACATACACAGAAGGTCTGCGTAACCCTGCAGGAGAACCTATTGGTGGGCAGGGAACCAATGACCCAATGAAGATGCTTGACGAGGTGAAAAAATACCCCAACCCTGCCATCATCATGCTCAAAGACATTCACAAGTTCCTGCAGGACCCCCGAGTAAATAGGAAATTCCGGGACATCTACCACATCCTCAAGGGGATGCGGAAGACGATCATCATCAGCAGCCCGGTTCTGGACATCCCGCCCGAGATGATGGCTGAGGTTACGATCATAGACTTCCAGCTTCCCGAGGCAGACGAACTGGAAACCATCCTGGACGATGCTATTGAGGGATTAAGGGAGCAGGCAGAAGAGGACGAGAAGGCCAGAGAGGTCTTAACAATCATCGAAGCCCAGGTCAAGGAACACCGTGAAGCGATACTCAACGCTGCGATGGGACTAACATCGGAGACTTTCGAAAACATTTGTGCAAAGTGCCTGGCACTGCACAACATGGATGTCAACATTATCATGGAGGAGAAACAGCAGGCGATCCGAAAATCCGGCCTGCTGGAGTTCTACCCTGCACAGGCTACCATGAACGATGTGGGGGGTCTTGAAAACCTGAAGATGTGGCTTGACCTCCGAGAGAAGGCATTCAGCCCGGCAGCCAAAGCATACGGCCTCCCTGCCCCAAAAGGAATCATCATGGTTGGGATTCCAGGCACAGGGAAAAGCCTAACAGCCAAAGCGATTGCTTCACGCTGGCAGATGCCCCTGTTGAGGATGGATGTGGGCAGCCTGTTTGGCAGCCTGGTAGGGCAATCCGAAGATCGGACGCGGCAAGCCCTGGCCCTTGCAGAGGGGATGAGCCCCTGTCTGCTCTGGGTAGACGAGATTGAAAAAGCATTCTCGTTTGGTGGAGGAGACAACGGGACCAGCCAGCGTGTTTTCGCCAGCATCCTGACCTGGATGCAGGAGAAGAAGAAACCAGTATTCTTGATTGCGACTGCGAACAACATAGCAGCATTACCGCCAGAATTACAGCGCAAAGGGAGATTCGATGAGATATTCTTCCTTGACCTACCGACAGCCAAGGAGCGGGCAGCAATCATAGAGGTGCAGCTCAGGAAACACGCGAAGATGGACACCAAGGACTTCGATATGGAGAAGCTGGTGGCAGCATCCCATGAATTCGTGGGTGCTGAAATCGAGCAAGCAATCATTGACGCGATGTACGTTGCCTTCTCGGACAACGGCAGGAAGATCAATACCAAGGATGTTCTTGGAACTCTGAACAAGGTGGTGCCCATCAGCAAGAGTCAGAGGGAGACGATAGACGCACTCAGACAATGGCTGAACGAGGGCAGGGCAATCTCCGCATCGGAATCAGAGAAAGAGTCCAGCAAGAAAGCCAGAATAATCGAGGTGTAAAAAATGGTATGCAACAGACCAATGGTGAACGAGCGGGTAACAATCACCACAAAATTCCCGCTCACTGAGAAAGAAACGCTGCTTGCAGCACTTGAAGTGTTGCAGGACAGCGACAGATCCTTCTTCTACGAGGAGACTTCAACCGGGTTCAAGGTACGCAATTCACAGGGAGAAGCAACTCTGGAATGGGATGGGAACCAGTACGCTGTAAAAGCAGCGAACAAATTCCAGGGCACCAAAGTAGTAGAGCCCGTTGTGACGATGTATCAGGGGATGGTTATCCAGAACACGTACATCGAGGCCGGTTTCATGACAGAGAGGGTGCAGCAGGAGAACAACACAGTTCAGGTAAACGTGTGGAGGTTATAGAGATGTCAGCATTTGAGAGGATAGAAGTTCAGGTGAGAGCGGATGGAACCGTAGAGGTGTCCTGCCTCAACTGGGCAGAAGGGGACAGCGATGTGGAAATTGAGAACCTGATAAACAGGCTCAAGAAGAAAGGGTTCCAGGTTGCCAAAGGGAAAAGCGATGTCGAATACACGGGGGAGGTTCACAGCGCATACCACCACCTGTGTGGCGATCACCACCACCATGGGCACGAACACGATGGGGTGTACCACTACCATTAAGCGAGGGGTGTGAAAGAGATGACAGAAACACTTGACGCGGGCACAGCAGGGAGCCAGGTAACTGCTCCCCCAACCAAAATCTATATCGTGAAAACGAAAATGTCCTCCCCCAACCATATCGAAAAGAGCGAGGAGATCGGGGAGTACCAGCGGAAAACCTGGTACCTGTTTGACAAGGAGAGCCGGAAGAAGTTCAGTGCTCTCAGGATGAAGTACAAAGGGCCAATCTACTCAAGCTGCCTGAACTTCCACGGGCTGTATGTCTGTGGAACGAGCAGTATGAGTTTCATCGAGGAGAACATGGCTGCAGCCACCAGAGAATTCAAAGCTGTTGGCGAGGAGTTCATGGAAACAGAACTCACGAAATACGAGGAGAGAGCCCGCAAAGAGTACACTGAAAAGTACAAGAGAGAACCCGATGAAAAAGCCCTCACGATGCTTGTAGATATAAAGCGTGACGAAATCAAAGATGTGGTGGCATCACTCCACGCAGATGTGATGTTCATACCCCTGGACTTCCAGCAGATTTTCAAGGGCAGCCTGTATGCCCAGATTGGAGACGCAATCAATTACCAAGTGTATTCGGGTTTGTTCACCAGAATGGAGAAGATGTTAAAGCGCACCGAGGAAGGGAAAGACCTGCCAGAACGGTCAAGAAAAGCCCTTATCCGCATGGTTGACAACCTCAAGAACATCAACGTCACGGGTGACGAGGACATTGAGAAGAAGTTGGAAGAGTTCAAAGCCCAGATTGAGAGAGGAGAGATCAAGGAGCTGGCTGAATCCCTCAAGAACGAGTTGGATGCCAACAAGAGCCGCTGGGAAGCCATCGAGCTCTAACCCTTCACAGGATATTACCATAATCGAGGAGTGAAACGAATGTCAAAAAATAGAACCGGAAAGAACTGGGAAGAGTGGGAATTAGAATTCCTCACACACCGATTCAATGAGGGATGGTCAGATGCAGACATCGCCAAATCACTTGCGAGGCCAGTAAGCTCTGTGCAAAAGATCCGGGCAAAAAGGGGGCTGGGCAGATATAAACCACGGACCCCTAAAACCGCCTCATTTGCCACCGAGGATCCAATACCAGACTCCCTACCAACCCCTCCAGAGCACCTGATAACCTCACTGACCAACCAACCAACCAACCTCCCAGGCAGATCAGGTAACTGCAGCAATCAACGAGATAAGCGAAACAGCCAGTGAGATTGCCAAAACACTGAAAGAACTCAAGGAGATGCAGCACACCAACACCCAACTGATTAGGCAGATCCGGGACATCCAACAGCGAGTGGATACGTCAATCTTAGAATTAGCCTCCCAGGGAAAGATCGCTGCAGGCATCCAGAAGAAACGACTTGAGATATTACAAAATGGAGGTGCAACAAATGGCAAGCGTGTATGAAACCTTGGGATTCACTGACGCTGACCGCCAAGGGTGGTACGTAGAGGTATACAAGGCGTTGAACCAGGAATATATCAGTGACGCGATAGATTACCTGGTTTCCAAATACAAAGCCAACCCTACGGAACTGGCAATGGTGATGTGGACGTTCACACACACATTCCGTGATCTGGACACCATCAAAGCAAAGAAACGCATTCAACCAGGAAAAGCCATAAGGATTATCACGGACGATCCGCTGGTACTAGACTTCCTAACGCAGTTCGTAAAAAGTATGGAGGATGGCGAGAAGTAGCGGCAAAGCCCCCCATCCACAAAAATCTCATTGCATACCCCTCAAAACGCGATCATCTTTATATACTCCTATTTAAAATATTTTATGTGAAGAAATGTCCAGTTATTATGTCGTTTCAGGGTTCAAGCGGCGATTCAACAAAGTGGAGGATGCCGAATACTTCAGGCTCTCCCAAGTAAAAAGAACTGGACGAACCGACTTGAGAATTGAAAAAGTGTTCCCAGGCCGGGTAAAGGCACAGACACATCTTATTTCTTTAAAAAACGAGCAACACCAAAACCGATATAATCTTCTGTAATAATCCATTGTTATGATAGACCTGCTCGACCCAAAATCGTGGGTACTTATCATAGTAGTCTGCATCTTTGCAGGGATGCTGTACTACATATTTCGTCTAATAGTCCCTGAATTGACGTTACGTGTAAGGTTACTGTTTGACGAGGACAAATACAACTGAAATGTGGAGGAAAGGCGATTGAAGACGCAACCCGCCAAGAAATGGGAAGACACGGAGATTGAACAATTAATAAAATTGTATCCCGAAGCCCAGTGGGAAACCATTGAGGAAATGATACCTGGCAGATCCCAGCAAGCGATCTGCATCATGGCCCACAAGTTAGGCATCCACAGGAAAATCCGTACAGTAACCATGGACAAGCGCATCAGTTCAAGTCTTGCAAAAATCAAGCACGGTCGTACCAGTGGGCGAACCGTCTGTTTACGGTTACACTACCACGGCCAGGAGATGAAGGATGATCCAGAACGGCTTGACAGTCAGTTCATGCTGAAACTGGTGAAAAGCCTAAACGGTCCAATTGCAATCAAAGAACAGGGGGTGGCAGAACACCAAAAAGAATAATTACTTGGCTAACACAATCAAGAGTTGTGGTAGCGAAAGAGCGACCACACAGTAAGGGGCAGGCAAGAACTCTACAGCGATGACCCGGACTGGTTGGAGCAGCACTCCGGCGAGCACAGATGTGTTCACATGCACACAAACTGCATCGAAACGCACAAAACATCCAAGATACACACCATTGGGTTCCATATGTGACGGTGACATGGCATATGTGACGGTGACATGGTATAATCCTCGATGTCCGAACCCCTGGTATGACAGGAGATACCAGGGGGAAATCACCTCTTCATATTTTTATCAGAAATCTTTATCCCTTATCATTCCTAACAGAACAATGGCCTCCATCAGTGAACAGAGGCAAGTGGCACTATGTGATGTTTGGGACGGTACCACCTTTCCGTCCCAAAACTCTTTTACCTGGTAGAGTCCCTGTTTCTTACGTGGCAGAGATTTGTCCAAAATGCGGGAAAAATGCGCTGATTGTCACCAACGTAATGAGCACAACGCAAACTATCAGCCTATCGTGCACGTTCTGCTGTTATAAAGAGAAAAGAACGTATGCTGAACATGATAGACAGCAAAAAGCAATAAAACCAACCCGCAAAAAGTACTAAAAGTATTTACGCATGGGGCGCGTACCCCCTGGTAAACCGCAATCAAACCATGGAGAGATTATTGATGAAATATTTTGTTGCTCTTGCTGCAGTACTCATTGCTCTTTGCGGGGTATCTGTGGTAACAGCGGATCTTAACACAGTACCCTGGAAAGGAACCGTGTTTATCGGGGAGGAAGGACTTGACATCACCGCCCCTATGCAGGCAGGATCGAACATAACTCACACAACGCTGTCATACTTTGGAAGTGGCGGGGATCCCGCAGTGGACGCACCCGAGTATACTCTCACAGGCGTGAACGCAGGCAACTTCTATGTATCCCCCTCAATATTCGAGGGCAGAACTGGTGCGTGGTACGTCACAGACGGGACCCCCACTCTTGCGCTGTATGCAGAATCAACCTCAGCGTCAATACGGGTTTGGAACATCGAAACCCAGTCGGACGTAACTGGAAAATCAGTTCCACGGGATACGGTATTGGATTTCAAGATTGACACCAACCTGTACCAAATCCAGCAGCGAGACACCTCTGCTGACTTTGATTTCGACATTGAAGTGAGGAACCCTGATGGAACAACGTATGACCGCCTGGCAACACAGTCCGGGCTGGACCAGTCACTTGAAAACCTTCCAGTAGATTCCTCGTTGTATTACTGGGCAAGCCAGAGCCCGGCATTTGGCTGGGCTCTGAACGCAGAGGCGTACGGTGACAGGATCTATGAAACCGGAGAATACCGTGTGAAAGTGACATGCGACCAGAACAATCTGAACGTGGACTCTGTTGAACGCACGGTGACAATAGCCTCCGAAACACTGAAAATCGAAACACCGTCAGACGAGTTCCGAGTAACCCGTGGAAGCTCGTTCACCGTAACAATTACAGGCCAGCCGAACACGTATTACTACTTGTTTGTGGACTCAACACAGACGAAACCTGCACCGATTATCGCTCTGAACCAGAAAAACGTAGAGCGGGGGATAGGCGGGGATTATATCACAGAGGACGGAAAACGTCTTGATAACAGCGTACCAAAAGACGTACCAAGCAGGTATTACGCCAGGGTGAAGCTGGACTCAAACGGCGAGCTGGCAGTAGGGTTCCAGACCACCAAAGACACCGATGACAAGAGGTACACCCTCCGTGTAGAAACCAAAATTGGGGGAGCATACAAATCCGATGAGACAACAGTATCCGTTTCTGAGGGCACCGTAACTCTGGGCGCAGAAGGATCTGGTACATATTACATGGGCGATCAGATCAAGCTGTCCGGTACTAGCACTGAAGGAAACACAATATACCTCTTCGTCACTGGACCCAACCTCCCATCTGTTGGAGGAAAACTCACAGATCCGAGCGTGGCTGTAAGCAACGGGAACGATGCGACATTCAATTCCGCAGACCTTGATGAAGATGACGAGTACGATTTCACCTGGAGAACAGAAAATATCGGTATAGACTCCGGTACATACACGATATACGCTGTATCAACCCCGAATGACAAGAACCATCTTGCAGACACGGCGTATGCAACATTTTCCCTCTCCCTCAGGAAACCATACCTATCAGCCCAGTCAGAGAGTTACGTTGCCAACGGGGACAAACTCATCATCACCGGATCAGCGGGGACAGAAGTATCAGAGGGCATTGCCATCTGGATATTCGGGAAGAACTATGCAACCAGGGACATTGCAGAGGTCAACAGTGACACGACATTCAAGTACGAACTTGATCGAGGTGTCACCCAGGACCTTGCCAGTGGCCAGTATTACGTAGTCGTGCAGCACCCGATGTACAACAACCAGTTTGATGTGACACTTGACGGGAACTATGTTGTAGACCAGCGGGGGGACGATATATTCAAGATACACGGGTCAGGCTCGCTCATGGGATCTGACGCTGCATATGCGCTTGTAGATGCGATCAACGATGCTGATATAGACGATATCTATACCAACCTGCAGTTCTTTGTGGACGCACCGACCATTACCATACACAAGATTGATCCTATCGTACCGGGAGAAACGCTTACAATCACCGGGGAAACCAACCTCCGTGTTGGCAACGAGCTCCTCATAGAGGTGCTGTCATCTACCTTCGGCCCAACGAAGAAAACCCAAACCGGGGAGTTTGCAGGCGGCAGTAAATCAGTCAAGGTCGTACAAGGAACTTCGCTGAACACATTCAGTGTTGAATTTGACACGGCAGGGTATATTGTGGACGAGTACATTGTCCAGGCTACTGGAGTTGTGACAGACGTATCAACCGCCAGGAGCTTTGATGTGGTTGCAGCCACACCTACACCTACAGTCACACCTACAACCACCAAACCAGCAACCACGTATGTAACCCCTACACGACCAACTACCGCCCCCACAACCAAACCCACAACCACTCCAACGGAGTCACCAGGTTTTGGAGCAGTGATTGCGCTGGCAGGGCTCGGAGCAGTAGCATATCTCACTGTTCGTAAAAACTAACCCACTTTTTTTCGAACTACTTTTTCAGCATTTCACATGCAACTCACAAAAACAACCCTAAAGTTTTTGTGTATACCAGCACACCAGAGTGTATCACATGAAGGACAAACTTACCACCTATCTTTCGCTCGTTCTATTTATCCTTGGTAATCGTTGTTTTATCAGGCCAGCAATGTGGCTGACTGGTTACACCAATTTGCCTGCCACCGGGGATCTTATACTGGCGATGGCCAGGAACGACATGATAACCAGATATGGAATCGAAGGGCTTGCCATGATCAAAACATTCCACGACACGTACATGACAAAGCAGGAGCAACCACATGACGGCAAAACTCTGGTTTGAAATAATCGCAGAGGTGGACGAACCGAATCTTGGCCAGGCCATCGCCATATGCAGAACAGCACTATGGAACACCCGATACGTCAAGAACGTGAAATTCCTGATTGGAATCGGGGATACTCACCAGATCATAAGAGAAGAAAAAAGGGATTGAATATGAATTATACTGTATTATTGACCGCAATTGTTGCCATCTGCTGTATCACAACAGCAAGCGCAGCTATCGTTGAACAGACCGATAAAAAAACGCTTGAACTCACAGAATTGAACAGTGGTGACAGGATCAGCTGTACCATTACAGGAGTGATGCCTGCCATGGACCTTGTGTTGTGGGAAGGTAGGGGCATATCCACAACAGAACCCATCACCGATGTGACCATTTTCTACGATCTATCCGAACTGAGGACGGGATCACTACTCGTATCAAATAGCTGGGCAGGATATGGAACATCCTGGGGTAGGAACGGTGAATCCGTGGACATTCTCGAAATAGGTGACATTGACAAAAACGATGAATGCACTGTGATAATTGTAGGAATCCCATATGGCGACCAGATAGAGTATTTCATCCAGATAGCTGGGTATATTGAAACAGACAATGATTGTACAATAACACTACCAGAATTCCCAGCAAAGGGCGAGATAACGCTCGAAATGTTTATCAACGGCAGTTGTGCAATTACAACCGCCAGGAACGATGGTAGCGTGTGGGAAGCGTGTTCGTTCTATGAATCAGACAAGACCTACCGAACATATACAGTAGGATCACCTTCACCGGCCTCGAACAAACCGTCTATCAACGACTACATCAGTCAATACAGCAGGTTGGAAAAGATCCGATCTCGGGGTTGAAATGGGATGCCACGGCTCGTAGGACGAATCGACTTCAGGTGCCCAGCCTGCAATGCCACACAGCTCCAGGTGGTTGCCCATGGGAGCCGCCAGATATACCTGCGATGTAGAGTGTGTCGATACGAGTCAGAACCGCTGAGTGTGGAAAAACCAGATAAGGACGGTGAACAATGAATGGCGACAGCGTGTGTTTCTCACGAAAATCTGACGAGTGGGAAACGCCACAATGGTTATTTGACCAGCTTGACGCAGAATTTAGTTTTGGTTTTGATGCTGCAGCCACAAGAGAAAACTCAAAATGTGGGTCAAGTTATGGAGACAAGGCTGGGAACAGCTTGGATATTGACTGGGGATACCATTCTCAACACAGAGCAGTGTGGCTCAATCCACCATACTCCCAGATCGGCAAGTTTGTTGAGAAAGCATACCACGAAGCAAAAAAGAACAACATAGTTGTGGTATGCCTTATCCCCGCAAGAACAGACACCAAATACTGGCATGATTATGTGATGAGATCATACGAGGTAAGACTGATCAAAGGCCGGTTGAAATTCGGGCAATCAACAAATAGCGCACCGTTCCCGTCAGCAATTGTCGTGTTCACTCCACAGACAAACAATACATGTGCAAGATTCTCATCCTTCACACAAGGGGGAACCCCCTGATGCATTCGTTGCATATCTGGATCAACCCACAAGCCGGACACATTGTTCAGACAATTCGAGACAGCGGGGAACTACTGAGAGTAAAAGACATCGAAAAGTATCACAAAGCGCAGGGGATGACGGGGTTATACCGTGTTGTTGTACTCAACACGCCAGAGAACCCGATCAGAGTGATCCCCCCACCCGAATAGGGGGTTAGGGGCGAAAATGCCAATTATAATCAACGGTGTTGAATTTCATGTACATTCTGGGAAAAAACACGATTACATTGTTAAATGCCCAAAATGTGGCAGAGAACAGCCCTATTCTACAAATCTGGATAATATAAAAGACTGCCACAAGAAATGTACAGCCTGTGGGAGACGTTTCAACATCCGAGAGAGAGTCGTTAAGAAAATACGAGGAGGTGAACAAAACGGATACGAACAAGACAACCATTAAGATTGAACAACCATTTGCAATAGTGGGGTGGAGGATCCAACCCATCTCTATCAGAATTGACAGACCCCCGAAATGGTTCCATAATGGGGACCTGGTTGCAGTGTATATCATAAGGAAACCCCCAGTATTGAGTTGGATATACCTGCACACTCACGTAATCAGGATGAAGCTTTTCAAATCAAAGAGGAGTGCTCAGTACCTAAACGCTTTGCTCAATGCGTACAACCGTGGGTTCGAACTGACCATCGCCAAATACAAAGACGATCCGATGTTTTTCATTGAAAAACATTTCATGGACATAGGGGGCTAAATGCCAGTTTTCGAAGTATTGTACCGGGATAAAGACAATACTGTGGAGTTACAGCCATTTATGACACTACAAGCGGCAGACAGTTACCGAATTAGCCTTATTCAGTCCGGCCTGTCTGAATCGAAGTTACACATTGAAAAAATCTTCAACGCTAAAATCGAGAGAACTGGTGGTGGTTTTGTCAGCATTGACTGCTACATCAAGCACTTTATACAAAACGTATGCCCAAACCGTTGCAAATGCGTAACCGATCCCACGTATCAATGTTCCTGGGAACGATATCAGGAGGGGGGTTGGCCATATTGCGTTCACCCTCTCTATTTCTTGAATCACCGAAATGGGATAAGGAGACGATTAAAGACAAACCACACGATCAAACAGTTAGGAATATACACACCATTGGAGGACAAAAATGAAAAGAACAATTCTAAAACTTATTTTATCCCTGAAATGTAGCCTTATGAATAAACGGTGTATCACCTGTCAAAAAGAAGGTTGCCCCTGGTGGGAAGATATGAAACGGATCAAATAATTTGGTGTTGTGGGGTGATGAAAATTGTTAGAACACCGTATCAGGGAGTCCAAAATCCTAATCAACAAATATGCCGAAAAAGCAGAAGGGCCGTTGATAGTAAATTTTTCTGGAGGGTGATGTAAAGATGGCGATGCTAACCACAGATGAGGTTATAGCCGGTCTTGAGAAACAAATCCGGCGAAAGGAGAGAGAGATCGCATATACCAAAAAATGGATTCTGAAATTAAGGGAACCAACATTATCAATCAGGTGTGGGTGGAGAAGAGATGGTATCTGTCACTGTCAGGAAATGGATTACTATAAGTACATGTGTCCTTTCCAATTCCTGCACCAATGCCCTGTACATAATGAGGAGCTGACAACATCAGAGGAGAGGTAAAGATGTTGATGCTGGATCTCTTCTCCGGTAAAGGCGGTGCAAGCCAGGCAATGCAGGAGCGGGGATGGGATGTTATCACAGTGGATATAAACCCTGATTTCGAGCCGGACATATGCACTGATATAACAACCTTCCACTATTCAGGGCCGGTCCCGGATCTGATATGGGCCTCGCCACCATGTATCGAATTTTCAAAAGCTTCTTTGCCTGCATCATGGGCTTGTAACCGGATACCGGCAGAACCGGACATAAACCTGATGCTCGCAGCAAAACGGATAATTGATGATGTTAAGCCGCGATGGTGGGTGATTGAGAACGTAAGGGGGGCGGTTCACTGGTTTACCCCTGTTCTTGGACCAGTGAGGAAGAAAAGCGGGAGCCGCTACCTTTGGGGGGAGTTCCCTATATTCGACTGTGATCCCGGATATGGGAAATGGAGGTTGCCACAATCACGGGACCGGGCGGCGATCAGGTCAATAATTCCCCGGCAACTTTCAAAAGCATTGAGTATAGCAGTTGAATTATCAGAGGAGAGGTAAAGAATGACAAATGGAAAAAAGGTTATCGGCGCATGTGTTGGAAAGATACAATATTCCACGATGGAGTCTGCAATGGATGAATTAGGGAAACTCACTGGGATGCACATATATCCCTGTCCACACTGCAAACAATACCACATTGGACATGTGAAAAAGCGGAAAGGAGTATAGAAGGCAATGATGGAGGG
>Ga0265297_10001809_pt1 | contig 47114 bp, 40 predicted proteins | sample Munlanlwell13791_FD_192502 | JGI IMG/M metagenome (GOLD analysis project Ga0265297, IMG submission 192502) | Leachate microbial communities from a municipal landfill in Southern Ontario, Canada - Leachate well 137-91 | ecosystem: Engineered > Solid waste > Landfill > Unclassified | place...
GCCTACGCATATAATAGTAATATTAATCATTGAAGTTTCCGTTTTGCCCGCGGATGCGACCGATCATAAACAAGTTTTAGTCGCTCCTTGGAAACTTTGGTATATATCTGCGTTGTAGCTAAGCTGGCATGCCCAAGCATTTCTTGTACTGTGCGTAAATCAACTCCATGATCAAGCAAATGCGTCGCAAATGAATGACGAAACGTGTGGGGAGAGATTTGTAGAGACGATGCTTGATGAGTCAACTCTCGGTCTAAAATATCACGGACACCTCGATCAGAAAGCGAATTGCCTTTAAAATTAACAAACAGTATGTGATCATCTGGTTTGTTGGTTCGGGCGCGAAAAACCGGGCGCACAATAACTAAATAGTCTTTCAGACATTCAACTAAAGTATCATGCATTGGCACATATCGATCTTTAGATCCTTTGCCATGAATCAAAATCGTTTTGGCAACGAAGTCAATATCCGTCATTTTGACTTTGACCAATTCTCCGACCCGTAGTCCGGATCCATACAATAATTCAAAAATCGCTAAATCTCGTTTTCCAGTTAATGTTGTCTTATCAATTTGATTCAAAAATTCAGTGATTTCACTTTCGTATATGAATTTTGGAAGGTTTCGTTGATCTTTTGGTAATGGTGCACCAGCAAAAGGATTACTGGTGAGTAGTTGTTCTCTTCCAAAATACTCGTACATTGATTTGATACTGCTAATTTTACGACGTATTGATTTGGGAGTATATTGATTATGTAAAAAAGCAATATAAAAACGAGCTACCCGATCAGACACTTGAAAAAGTGTGCCTAATTTTTCCGTGGTTAAAAACCTTTCGAATGTGCGCACATCGTCTAGGTAGGCGATAACCGTATTTATCGAATACCGTTTTTGATTTTCGAGATAGTCTCGATATTGAAAAATCATTTCTTGATTAGTCAAACAGATGCGCCTCCATCATGTTTTTTATGATTCCGATACTTCTTTGAGCGTATAAGGCTTTGCGGTCCTTTTTATGATGCTTGCCAACCAATTCAGGAAACAAGCCATGATTGATATTCATCGGTTGAAAGCAACTAGGTGAGGTATTTGCAAGATAATATGCTTGGGCTCCAAGCGCCGTTTCTCGTGGAAAAACGAGTTTTGGTTCTTTCGTGATTCTTCGGACCATATTTAGCGCCGCAATCATCCCTGAGCCAACGCTTTCAACATACCCTTCGACTCCTGAAAGTTGCCCGGCAATGAAAATTCGTGGCTCCTTCTTTATCTGATAACACTCATCAATGATTTTTGGCGCATTGATGTAGGTGTTTTTATGCATGACTCCATAGCGAACGATTTTGGCGTTGGCCAAACCGGGGATCATTCGTACTATCCGAAGTTGCTCAGAAAAAGTTAAGTGGGTTTGAAATCCGACAATATTATATAACTTCCCGAAAATATCATCCATTCGTAATTGAACAACTGCATAAGGTTGAATGCCACTAGGCATTTCTAATCCAACCGGCTTCATGGGCCCATACAAAAGGGTTTCTCTTCCCCGTTTTGCCATTTCTTCAAATGGCATACAGCCCTCAAATACTTTCAATTCATAATCTTTTGGAATTACACATTGAGCTTTAACAAGTTCATTATACCAATGATCATACTCCCCTTTGGTCATCGGGCAATTTCGGTAACTGGCTTCGCCTTTATCATAGCGACTTTTCTGATAAGCGATGGTCATATCGATTGAGTCGCCCATAATTACTGGGGCCGCGGCATCAAAGAAATATAAGGTATCTTCCCCCGTTACTTTTTTTAAGTCTGCGAACAACGGTTCGCTTGTCAAAGGCCCGGTGGCGATGATTACTTCGCCATCAGGAATTACACACATTTCGGCATCAAAAACATCAATTAAGGGATGGTGTCGGATAATTTCGGTCAATTGATCTGAAAATGCTATCCGATCAACCGCCAATGAGGTGCCGGCGGGAACCCGATTAATATCGGCAATGCGCATAACCACTGAATCAAGCAACCGTAATTCGGCTTTTAACAAACCAACGGCGTTTTCAATAGCATCGCTTCTAAACGAATTAGAACATACCAATTCGGCAAAAGCATCCGATTGGTGAGCCGGACTATGGTGGAGTTTCTTCATTTCATACAGTCTAACAGGTATTCCCCGTTTCGCTAATTGATAGCTTGCTTCAACACCAGCTAACCCAGCACCGATGACGGTGACAAACGGTTTATTCAAACTATCACCCACTTTATTTACCGAAAATATTATAACATATCCTGTTGATTATAAAGTAGCCCCATACAAAAAAACCCTTGGATGTGAAAATCATCAAAGGTTTTGATTTTTTTGCATTTATTCCAGTTCAAAATTCCGTTATTTATTTGCTTTTTCTAAATCAATAATCTGTTTTTTAATGTCTGGGCGAGCGCCGAATCCACCGATGGAATGATCACTTTTTATGACTCGATGACACGGAATAATCAAAGGGAGATCATTAGTTGCACACGCCGTACCCACAGCACGATAAGCTTTAGGATGACCAATCATGATTGCCACATCCTGATATGAAACGGTTGTTCCATAGGGAATAGTCAATAAAGCATGCAAAACTGCTTGTTTAAATACTGTTCCTTTGAATTGAAATGGCAAAGTAAAATGTTTTAATTTTCCAAAAAAAAACAGTTGTATCTCTGTTTCTGCTTGTCTCAAAAGAGGATTTAAATGACCTTCAGAAGATCGAGAAGTAAGTAATTCTATTTCGACAATGAAGTCATTATTGGCTTCAATTCCGATATTACCAATTGGGGAATCAATGACATAAAAACTCATGTTATCTCCTTTTAACTGCCTTGGTGGCAATGATTGATACTCCAGTATCACAAACATCGGCGATGATGATATCCCCGATATTAATGGGAGCCTTAACTTTAAGATTTTTCAAAGCCAACATGCATTCTTTTATTTTATTTTTCGGGATGTCGGATTTCGTTTTCACCGAAATCATCTCTAGTTCTCCTCCGACAACTGGGATTATCGAAGTTACGGTTCGACGGGGATTGGTAACTTCTTTTTTGGCATATTCTTCACCACGTTTGCAGGTATGGCCAGCGACACTAAGAACTTGTCCATCTTTCAATTCGACAGTGAGTGGACAGCCCATGGGGCAACCAATACAGATAAGATTTTTTGTTTCTTTCATCACCATCTACTCCTTTTCAACCATAATAGTTATTTTTTGGAGATTTGGTCGTTCGGCAAACCATTTCTTCGGAATAATTATCTGTTCCATTTCTCCCGGTGTCAAAATGCGTTTTTTAAGATGGGTAACGCGTTCATCATCAAGATATACAGATAAGTAAGCATCACGATAGACATCACCGGTTCGAAACCGAACAACAGTGATGTCTTCGGCATTATTGGGATTAATTGTTCCCGGAACTGTATATCGAACTCCGTTTTTGGCTTCAATAATAATTGAAAAGCCGGGTTTAAATAGACCATTAACGTATTTTACCGCATTTTTACCAGCTAATGCTGCTTCCATACTTACATAATCAACCAAATCATGAACATGCAAAACATTTCCAGCCGCAAAAATACCGGGAATTGAGGTCGATAAGCATTCATCAACTTCAGGTCCTTGCGTTTTGGCATTGATTTTAACCAAAGCTTTACGCGATAATTCGTTTTCCGGAATTAACCCAACCGATAATAAGAGTGTGTCGCATTCGACATATTCTTCTGTGCCTAGAATCGGTTGACGGTTTTCATCAACTTCAGAGACCATAACTCCGGTAACACGTTCCTTACCATAGATTTTAGTAACTGTATGATTCAATCGCAAGGGAATGTTATAGTCATCAAGACACTGGACAATATTGCGCTTTAATCCGCCGGAATATGGCATTATTTCACAAACCATCTTCACCAATGCGCCTTCAAGGGTTAATCGTCTGGCCATAATTAAGCCAATATCTCCCGACCCAAGGATAACAATTTGTCTTCCAGGCATGTAGCCTTCGATATTAACATATCTTTGCGCTGTTCCTGCGGAAAAAATGCCAGCAGGACGATAACCAGGAATGTTTAATGCTCCACGAGATCGTTCACGACAACCCATGGTTAAAATAACCGCTTTTGCTTGAATTTGCATCAATCCATCTGTTTCATTGATTGATGAAATTACTTTATCTTTATTAATATCGATAACCATTGTATTTAGCCGATAATCGATACCCAAGGCATGGACTTGGGAAATATATCTAGCTGCGTATTCCGGTCCAGTTAATTCTTCTTTAAATGTATGGAGTCCAAATCCATTGTGTATGCATTGATTGAGTATACCGCCTAAAGAATTGTCTCGTTCAAGAATGATAATATCCTTATTACCGTTTTCATAACAGCTTATGGCGGCTGCTAATCCGGCTGGTCCTCCGCCGATGATTACTATATCGCGATTTATCATGGTCATCCCCCTACAAAGAATCCTTGTCAAACTCAATGAGCATGACCGAATTACTATCACTTTTAGCAACCTCACGGGGATCAAGATGCAACTCTTTTGCTAAAATCTCAATGACTCGCGGAGAGCAAAATCCTCCTTGACATCTTCCCGCGCCAGCGCGTGTCCGGCGTTTGATGCCATCAATAGTTTTAGCTCCCAATGGTCGATGAATAGCATCCTTAATTTGTGCTAAGGTCACCAATTCACACCGACAGATAATCTTTCCATATTCCGGATTTTCTTTGATGAGATTAGCTTTATCTGCTAACGACAGTGATTCGAAGCGAACCGTATCTGTCCGTGTCTTTATATAATCAGATTTCTCAATGGCGTTCAATCGGTTTGCAATCATCGCACCGAGATACTCACCGATAGCTGGAGCGGAAGTCAACCCTGGCGATTCGATCCCGGCAGCATTGAAAAAATTGGGAACATCAATGGCTTCTCCAATGACAAAATCACCGTTTTGTTCAGTGGCACGGAGACCGGCAAAGGCCGTGATGACAAATCCCATTGGAATTTGCTTGACGCTTTTCCTGGCTCGATCGATTACCGATTTTAAGCCTTCAGCGGTTGTGGAAATATCATCTTTATCTATTATATCGTTGGCTGTTGGTCCAACAAGTAAGTTACCATCCGGTGTCGGTGTTACTAAAACGCCTTTTCCTAAAGCAGTTGGTAACTGGAATATGGTTTTGTCGACAATATTTCCAACTTGTTTATCGAATAAACAATATTCGCCTTTACGAGGTGTGATTTTCAGTTTATAAGCACTTAACTGATTGTTAACATCATCGGCATATACGCCAGCGGCATTGACAAGAATACGCGTTTTAAATTCGCCTTTATCAGTGAAAATAATAAAATAATCGTCGTGTTTTTCAACATCGATGACTTTAGTTTTTAGTTTGAATTCGACGCCATTTTGGCAAGCCACTTCAGCTTGAGCAATGGTCAGTTTAAACGGATCGACAATACCTCCAGTCGGAGCGTATAAAGCATTCGTAACTTCATTTGATAAGTTTGGCTCCATCAATAATACTTCTTCTGTGGACAAGATTTGTAATCCTTCGACCCCGTTTGCATCACCTTGGTCTTTCAAAGCTTCCAACTTGGGAAGATCGGTTTTAGAAAACGCTAAAACCAATGAACCATTCCGACGATAAGGAATGTCCAAGTCTTTACAGAGCGATTCCATCATTTTACTGCCACGAAGGTTCATCTTAGCTTTCATAGATCCAACATGGGCATCATAGCCGCTGTGGACTATGCCGCTGTTAGCCTTTGATGTTTGCTCACAAATATCGGCTTCTTTATCCATAACGGCAATCTTTAGATCATACTTTGAAAGCACTCGAGCAATGCTTGAACCAACGACTCCAGCGCCGATAATCACAATATCGTACATAACCATTCCACCTTTGTATACAGAGATTTCGTTATTATTATACACCATGAAACAAAAATACATTACTTATTTTGCTGCAAGGTAACCGTTATGATCTTTTTTGATTTATCAAAACGAGATCATTGATAAAATTCGTTAATATCTTTGTATATTCATCACGGTTTTTTCGATATGATTCGGCATGCCGGGAATTATTAGGAGCTAAAAAAAGCCTTTTTGGTGACGGACATTGATCATAAAGCATTTGACTATGATAATACGGAATGAATCCATCATCAAGCCCATGGATTAGTAAAATCGGTTTGGTGATTTTTTGAATTGCATCAATGGGCATAATTTGGTTCATTTTGGCTTTCGTCGCTAAATAAAAAAATAGACTTGCAAGCGGTAAAAAGGGATATTTTGGCAAATGAAATCGTTTTTTTATGATAAATTGGACTAGCAGAGGTAAGTTAGCAAACGGACAGTCGGCGATAACAAACTGAACCCGTTGATCAAAAGCTTGTTCGAGAATGACCGTTGCTGCTCCCATGGATTCTCCATAAGTGCCCAAAAATAGATCACTGCCAAAGCGGTGGTAAGTATCCGTAATAATATCCTCAAGATCATATTTTTCATAATAACCAAGAGTACAGTTTTCCCCTCCTGATTCACCGTGATACCGTTCATCGTACATAACTACGTTAAACCCTAGATTGCGCATCATGAAAGCATATTTTATACTGCCATGATGTGTATATGTATAACCGTGGGCAATAACCACAAAATTTCGGTTGTTTTCGCCAAATTCGGATTTTGCTGGCAGGTAATATGTCTTTAAATCATAACCGTTTCGGGAGGAAACCCAATATGATGACATTTTCCAAGAATCATATTCATTAAGCAAATCAGGCGTTCGTTCTTCTTCCTTGATTCTAGTCTCTAAAAGCGAAAGCCGGGTAGGATGAAAAATTCCGCGAGCAATTAGGTAGCTAAATAAAATTGTCCCAATGATAAGTGCGATGGCAATCAACAAAATAAGAATTTCATACCATTCCATATCCATAAACAAGCCTCTTTTCTAGATGATTTTAAGCAATTCTTGTTCACCATGTTCTAACAATGCAGTAATCAAATCTAATGCTAAATCCCGATTGTGATTAGCTAGGGCTTGATATATTTTTTGATGTTTATCCAAGACAAAACCAACCACTTGAGGATTTGAATAAAATGCAGCAATCATCGGCTTAACCAAATAATCGAATTGATGGTATATTATGGAAAAAACCATGTTTTGTGCCATGGTAATAATACTATTATGAAAGCTTAAATCCAAAGCATATAAGGTTGAAATGTCATGATTGGATTCGTTTTGCCACTGTTGTTCTAAATCTACGATTAACTTAATCGGTGTTAAATCAGCTTCGATATCCTCGACAATGTATTTGATAGAATTTCGCTCCACCAGCATCCGACAAGCAAGAGTATCATCAATCATCTTCCGCTTCAAAGTCTCATTATCACTATAAAATACATCTTCCAGTATTGTTAAAGAACCCGACATAAGGTAATCATTTATTATGATATAGTGACGAGGGACAATACTAATGTATCCTTTTGTTGAAAGCGTCGAAATAGCGCTGTTTACCACGCTTCTGCTAACGTGATGATCGCGCGCTAGATCACGCAGCGGCGGCAGTTTATCCCCCGGCTTCAATACTCCGGAAATAATCTTGTTTTGAATTGATTTAATCATTGCATCGGTTCGATTGTCTTGTTGCTTCATAACTCAATCGTATCCTTTTCCGCAAAAAGAACTTCGGAGTTTTTTTCTAATGGGTAGATATATTTATGAATCGGCGGCATTGAATTATATACTCTTTCAATATCAATATAACCATATCCTTTGACATCGAATCCTTGGAAAGTACCTTTCATTAAAACATCTTCCATAGACATGCTAAAAGCTAGAACCGCCACCTTTTGTTGGGGTTTTAATGCCGAGAGCCATTCAGTATAGGGGGCATTTTTGATGACAAGACGACTGGTTCCAACCGATTGTGATTGAATTATCGGAATAATGACTGGATATCCATCATCACCAATATATGCAATAAATTTTAAAGTGTCTAGCTTCGCGGTAAATTTAGCAGCCCATGGTTTTAAGACCGGTTCCGATTCATCCCGTTTAAACTTATTTTTATGTAAAAGGACTTTCAGTGCGTTGCCAATTACTTGTCCCATCGGCAATATATATTTGTCAGATATCGCAATCAAATCGAGATAATACACCGTATTGATTCCAAAATAAGTGTTATATCGATACAAAGGTTGGTTATTGTACATGACATAATCATCACCTTCTTTGGTATAACATTTATATTTCATTTTGCCGAACCAAAAAGCTTTTTCCGGATTCATAATTAAGAACCCAGTTTTCGGACGATCAATAATGTATTGTTTGCTTAACCCTTCAACGAATTTGCCAAACATCAAAGTCTTTTCGTCTTTGCCCTGTAATGTCGATAATACCGAAAGATGGGGCTCACCATTATCATCAATTGTAGCAACTAAACCGATTTTGATTGAACTGCTAAAAGCTTTCATCATTTCTGCATTCATTGCTTGGTACATTTTTGTTCCTCCTCTAATCGGGTCAACCCGGTAAATGAGACTTTTTGTGGTTGGGAAATAATTGCTTGTGCAGCGGCTAAAAGCTTTTCCATTACTTGTTTTGGTATAAGTGGGACATTTTTATATTGCCAACTTTGCTCAAGGCGAGAGTATTTGTCAACACACAGATTATTGAAAGCACATAATTCCCAGCGATTGAATCGAATGGCATTGTTTTCTAAAAAAGTGGCAATCGCTTTGATGTTTTCAATGCTATCAGTGGCTTGGGGAATAATCGGCGTTCGAATCCAAATTTCTACAGATTCTTTAGACAACTCAATCAAATTATTCTTAATAATTGTATTATCTACACCACATAAGCGCTGATGTTCTAATGCGCTATCAATCTTAAGATCATATAGAATTAAGTCAATATATGGTAAAATAGCTCGAAAATTACCATATTGGGTAAACCCAGAAGTATCAATGGCTATAGAAATGCCTTTGGCTTTGAGTTTTTGACACATTATAACCGCTTCGGTAGTTTGTGCCATTACTTCACCACCAGAAAGAGTAACACCACCCTCGCCATTAAAATAAGCTTTGTCCTTAATGACTTCAGAATATAGTTCATCGGCCGAAATTGATTTACCAAGTTGTTGCATTGCTCCCGTGGGACAACCGTCGACACATTTTAAGCATAACGCACATTTTGACGAATCAGTAGTAATCCTTTTCTCAGCGATGCTTAAAGCACTATTTGGACAGTTTGCAATACAGATATGGCAACCGATACAACGGATTTGAAACCATTCTTTTTGCAATAATGGACATATCGACTCCGGATTATGGCACCAAGCACATTTCAAAGGACAGCCTTTAAAGAAAACGGTAGTTCTTAATCCGGGACCATCTTCGGTTGACATTCTTTGGATATTTAGAATTTTCATGAGGAAATCCTAATATTGTTGATGCGATTCACGAGCAATAATCTCGTTTTGAAGTTCACGACCAACTGTAACAAAATATGCATTATATCCAGTGACTCGAACCAACAAATGTTTGTATTCATCGGGGTGAGTTTGGGCATCCTTTAACATTTTCGGATCAAGGATATTGATTTGTAGAGCTGTCCCTCCGTTTTCAATGTATCCTTTCAAAAAAGCTTTAAATTTATCTAGATGATCAGGATTACGTAATAATGAAGAATTGAAAGTAATCGTATGGCTAGCGCCATTGGGTAAACAATTACAGTAATCATGGAAGTCGCCATTTTCCGCCTTTCCACCGAGTGCAAAACCAACTGAATTTGTGTTTGCTGTCGGGCCGAAGATATCGGCTCCATTGGATGGGCAAATGGCATTAGAAAAGAATTGACCTTGTTTGCGACCATCAGGTGACGCTGGTAAAATAAATCCCGCACTTGCCCAATAGTTCCAAGATAGCATTCCAGGGCGGAATTGACGATTAGTAGACTTAGTCTTATATTTCCAGGTCTCGGTAGCGAAAAATTCCATGTAGTCTTTTGCAATCGCATCCGCTTCATCATCATTACGACCATATTTAGGTGCGCGATTCTTGACCTTTGCTTGCATAATTTCAAAGCCTTCCCAATTACTTATCAATGCTGTTTTGATTTCATTAAGAGTGTATTCTTTTTTATCATAAACTAAATACTTGATGGCTAAAATGGAATCAACAGTTGTCGCATATGTGACCCCTTCAATGGTCACAAATGACAATTGAGCTCCCCCCTCAGTCACATCCAAGGCTTTTTCCATACAGCCGTTGACAAGTGTCGAAAGATATATCGTATTACCATATTTAGCGCGAACACGTTCTGATAATTCATAGATTTCAACACTTTTTTTGATTATAAATGCTGTTTGTCTTTTTACAGCTTCATAAAATTTTGCAAAAGTATCTAAATCTGTTAATTCGCCAGTTTTTGGTCCATGTTGTTTGATAGGTAATTTTTTGCCTGTTAAATCATTTTTCTTTGGAGTCAAGTCTTTTCCGTTATTCAGTGCTAATTCAACGGCTTTATATAAATATAGATTGTCATCAACCGTTCCGGAACGATCGTTCCCAACCATGGTGTTTTCTAAACAGCCTACGGAAGCATAATCCGCGACATTGGCAGAATGGATACGATCATCACAGTTGCCAGCTTTTGCTTCTCGCATCATACCAGCAATAGATCGCTCATCAAAATTGAGCAGAAATGGTGCTCCTTGTGACGAGGCAATCATGTCTACAACCCGATTCATTAATTTATCTGGCGTATTTTTGTGGAGACGGACATTTGGCTTGGGTTCAAGAATTGGCGAAAGATCATCAATAACATCTAGTAATACATAAGTAAGATCATTTGTCAGATCTTTGCCTTCAGCATCACACCCAGAGATATTGAACAATTGTCCAAATCCAGCAGTGATGCCGTTATTGCCAACCCGAATCTGCGCATCATATGCAGTGTTGCAATGGAACCAAAAGCATCCAAGAATTTCTTTGGCTTGCTCATCGGTCATGCCTTCACTTTTTGACTTGGCATAATATGGGTAAAGATATTGATCAAGCCTACCAAAAGACACTCCTGGTCCTGGGTAATTTTCATCAGTCATAACCAACATGTGGGTCATCCACAAAGATTGGATTGCCTGATAAAAGGTTTCTGCCTTGTGCCATGGAACCACTTCTAAGTTGGCTTTCATCAATAACAATTCTGCTTTTCGCAGTTGGTTTTGCGTTTTTTGTGCTTCTTCTTCACATTTGGTTGCATATTTCATAGCCAGATCTTTTGGCATCGTGCAAGCTATCATCATTGCTCGTATTTGCTCGCCGTGTGAAGATTTCTGCTCCGCAGGTGACATTGATTGGTAACGGGATTTTAAGTCCGTATAGACTTTTTCGAATCCGGAATCAATAATTTTTTGATAATCCGGAATTAAATGACCGCTGGTAGCACCATCATTTCCAAACCCATAGTAATAATAATCGACTTCTTGTTTGCGAGAACCATTCTTACCACACACTAAACGATTTCGATCCTTGGCTTCGGCTTCCGTCAGACAGTGTGAAGAAAGCATATTGAATCTAGCACCGCATAAAAGATCATTTGGGATAATTTCGGTAGGGACGTGATTGACAATTGCTTCCTTAATGAATGTTGCTCTGCGTTCTTTTAGTGACAGTTTCCAGAATTGCTCAGGCATATCGATTTTTTCCGCCGATTGCAAACTTGAGCTGGTATAAGTCTGATAAAACGGAATTGTTTCTGGAACAATGTAATATGTCAATTCGTCAAATAAAAAGTCCCATGGTTTTCCATCGGTGTAACAACTGTATTCGTTGTTCCATGCTCGTTTTGCACCTTCAAAATAAAAATCACGCAACCACTTAATTCGCGGTGAGAGATTTTTTGGTTCTTTCATTTTCACGATATTATCCATGATTATCCTCCGTTACTCGTTTGTGGTAATACCACAAGCGAATTATATAACGTTGATTTTGGTTTTTCAAGCACTAATGGAGAAAAAAATAATATATTTCCTTTGTTTGCAAATAAAAAAAACTCTTTGCCAAGCAGGTTTTATATCCTTCTAAGCAAAAAGTATAATTATTATATGGTTTATACTACCCCAAGTCCGTCAGTTTCACTAGGTTTAACATTTGGAATAGTAGTATTCTTTTTAATTAATTTGTTCATATTGTTAATGAGAATGACTCCACCAATCAATAATGCCATGCCTTTAAAACCATCAGAAATATTTAGTGCCCACCAAATTCCAACCTGCGCCATAGATCCAATCATCAAAAAAGATAGCGGAATCCGCATGACATTGCCAATAATTCCAAAAATAGAAGGGATTTTAGTTTTGCCAACACCATTAAACAAGCCCGATCCAATTCCTTCAAGCATCATGAATATCTGCGAAAAACTAATTATTTTCAGATACTCGGCCCCATATGCAACCGTGGTTTCGTCACTATTAAGGAATAGTCTGATAAGAAATTCTGATTTAAAGAAGAATATAATCGTGATTACCACTGAGTAGGGAATTAAAATCGCCGCCAGCATAGCCGTCCCCTGACGGATACGAACATAATCCCTTGCCCCATAATTTTGACCAACAAAAACAGTTAGTGCCGTTTGAAATCCACCCGCAATCATCCAAGTGAATTGTTCGATTTGTGAACCGACTCTTTGGGCGGCAAAAACAGCAGTTCCAAATCCATAAACCATAATACCGATAATGATTGAACAAGCCGTAAAAAACATGCTTTGTAGTCCGGCTGGAAAGCCAATTCTAATTATATCTTTAATTGCCTTTGAATCAAAATTTGCCGGGTGTAACGAAAAAACTTTTTGTTTAGACAATAAATATACCAAAACATATATCAAAAGCGTACAAATTTGGGCAATTACGGTAGCCAGTGCCGCACCGGTGACTCCCAAACCTAAAACTAATATTAGAATTGGGTCTAAAATCATATTGATAATCAACCCAATTGGTAAGATCAGAAGATTCAAATATGTCTTTCCTAATCCTTCATTTATCGCTGTAAAACCACTAGTAATAAACTGAACAAAGTAAAACCCTCCGGTAATGGCAAGATAACGAATTGAATCATTATAAACCACTTCACCATTATTACCAAACATCGAGATAAGCGGAGCTCGGAATAAAAGAATCACAGCCGAAGTCACAAGTCCGAAAATGATTTCTAACATTAATCCATTAGAAGCATATTTTTTGACTCCGGCTAAGTTTTTATCACCAGCATAATGGCTAACTTTTACAGAAGTTCCGATTTTGCCAATCAGAATCAAGCCAAAAGAAAACCATAAGATATACCCTGCAGTTCCGATTGCGGATAAAGCGTCAGATTCTGAAAAGCCGATTGTATCAACCTGACCAACCCAAAACATATCTGTTAAATTATAAGCCATCTGAGAAATTGATGTCAACAAAACCGGCAATGCGATTGCCATAATTTTTTTAAATATTGATCCGTGAGTTAAATCATAAATTTTACTCATATGTTATCCGCCTGAAGTATTAAATAAAAGCATTTCACAAAAGAAACCTCGCCCGAGGTCTCTTCAACATCAATGATGTATGATGTCTTACGATTTGGGTTCAATTAAATATGTTGCTTCCATATCCGCAAACGATAAGGCTAAAGCAAGTGGAAATTGTTCAAAAGCATTGGAAACATTTTGCTTATTCTCAGTGTCAGAAAACCCCATATGATAGCGAATGGCAAAAGCCTCTTCGCGAGTCAATTTCATAAACCCCGAAATGATGTACACCGATTTCTCGCCATGGCCATATGGCAGTTGATCATTATATTCGTAAGAGGGAACCTGAATCCAAGCTCCAGTTTTATCCTTAACATTGCGGATGCTTTTTTGATAGATATTCAATTTGCATAAATCATGCAATAAGGAGACAATAGCAATCGTCTCATCGGAAAAAATCATTTGATATTCCGTTCTCACTTTTGAACGATTCAAATAGTCTTTTAAGCATTGATAAACATTAAGTGAATGTTCCACCAATCCGCCTTCATATGCTAGGTGAAAGCGAGTTGATGCCGGCGCTGTGAAAAAATCGCTTCCCGAAGATAGCAAATACTTCAGTAATTCGTCAGCGCCTTCACGCTGAATCATCTGGTTGTAAATATTGATGAAATCCGTTCGTTTATCCATGGTTGTTCCTAAAGCGCTTTGCATTTTACTGCGGTTCCGATGATTTCATAGGATTTATCGTTGAAGTCGACTGGAACGAGAACCTGTTGGATTTCTTTGATTTGGTATTCTGCATTATCAGAAAGATCTTTTATGATGCCATCAATTAAAAACCCATTATCAAATACCGAACCGGAAAAAACAAACAGATCGTCTTCTTCATAGCGCTTTGCGTTTCTAACGAATAAGTTAGTCAGTAAGGTTGACTGATTTTTTGCATCTCTAATGGAAAATTTGTATGGATTTTCTTGGTTAAACCGACGTCTGAGATTGTCTTCTAAAACCGTGTTTTCAATGCTCGTCTTCGCTGACTCATATCCCTTTTCAACGATTTTAACCGCTTTAATGCCCAGTTTCTTCAGCTTGTTGGCAAAATCCTTAACATCACTCATAATGACACCCCATTTTTTTAAAATATAGTTTAGAACAAACCGACGATTTCATCGTCGATGACGTTCATGTTTTCATATGCTCCGATTTTCGGTAAACCCGGCATGGTCATAACTTCGCCGGTCATGGCCACGAGAAACCCAGCGCCAATCGAAGGTTTGAATTCTCGAATGGTAATTGTGAAGTCGCGGGGACGCCCCAATATTTTCGGATTGTCAGTCAGTGATAAAGGCGTTTTGGCCATACAGATTGCTAGTTTATCCCAACCAAGTTGCCTATATTGAATAATCTGTTGTTCAGCAATATCAGAGTAAATAACTGCTTCCGCTCCATAGATTTTCGTGGCAATTCGCTCGACTTTTGTTTTAATATCTTCTTCTAGTTTATATAACGGTTTCCTTTCATAATGATTTTCGGTTTGCGTTAAATTGAGAATTGATGCAGCTAATTTCATGCCACCGATACTTCCGGACATAAATACATCTGAGACTTCTAAAGGAATGGCGTGTGCCTTTGCCCAGTCGGTAAGTAATTTGACTTCGTTTTCGGTGTCGCTACCAAATTTGTTTAATGCCAGCACAAATGGCAAGTTAAATAACTGGATATTCTCGATGTGCTTTTCTAAATTACCCAACCCATTTTGTAAACGAATGAGATCTTCATTCTTAATTTGATCTTTTGACATGCCACCATGTAATTTTAATGCTCGGATACTGACCACAAGAACCACCGCCGCTGGCATCGTTCCTAAAACCCGAGATTTAATATCAATAAATTTCTCCATACCTAAATCAGCTCCGAATCCCGCTTCGGTAATCACATAATCTGCGAGTCGACGTGCAAAAGATGTCGCTATCACGGAATTACATCCGTGAGCGATATTCGCAAACGGTCCGCCATGTATTAGAACTGGAGTGTTTTCTAGCGTTTGCACTAAATTAGGTTGAATAGCATCTTTTAAAAGCATTGTTACTGCTCCAGCGACTTTTAAGTCACCTGCCGTAACCGGTTGGTTATCAACATTATATGCAACAATCACTTTTTCAACCCGGTTCTTCAAATCGTCGAGATCTTTTGATAAACAGAGTACTGCCATAATTTCGCTGGCAACCGTGATGTCAAAACCATCAAAACGGCTAACTTCTTTGGCGCTTGATAATCCGACCTCAATTTTGCGCAGAGCACGGTCATTCATATCCATACATCGTTTCCAAACCACTCGGTTAGGATCAATTCGGAGAGAATTTCCCTGAAAAAGATGATTATCAATAACAGCACTAATAAGATTATTTGCTGATCCAACGGCATGAATATCACCAGTGAAATGTAAATTAATATCCTCCATGGGTACAACTTGGGCAAATCCCCCTCCGGCTGCGCCACCTTTGATACCCATAACTGGTCCTAGTGATGGTTCACGCAAGCAAATCATTGAACTAAAGCCAAGTTTACGGATGGCATCACCCAATCCAATAGTAGTTGTGGTTTTGCCTTCTCCTGCTGATGTTGGCGTAATAGCGGTCACTAAAATAACCTTTCCTTGTTTGTGGAAACGGTCACTTTTTACCGCCGTCATTTTGATTTTGGCTTTATAGTTGCCATACAATTCTAAATCTTCGGGATTTAAACCAATTTGTTGGCCAATGGTAATAATACTTTTCATTTTCGCGTTTTGCGCAATATCTAAGTCAGATCTCATGATGTTCTCCTTATGATGTCATTAATTTTTAAGCTTTAAAAGGGTAATACTTTCAACACTAGCAGTGTGTGGAAACATATCGATAGGTTGAATATACTCAATCGTGTAACTATCCAATAATTTTGCCAAATTCTTTGCTAGAGTTGACGGATTACAAGACACATACACAATTCGGGATATTTTGGCAAGTCGCACTTCATCAATCACTGAATCATCGAGTCCGCTTCTTGGCGGATCGAAAACAATGACATCGGGTTTAATCTTTTTCTGTAAAAGTTCTGGCAAACTTTTTTCCACCCGATCAGCTACAAAAATACAATTTTTAATTTTGTTCGCACTCGCATTAGCACTTGCGTCCTTGATTGAGGTAATAGCGTAATCAATACCATACACCATTTTAGCCTTTTTTGCCATTTGCAAAGATGCAATCCCAACCCCGCAAAACGCATCGACAACAATCTCCTTGCCAGTTAAATCACAGGCCCTAATGATTTCGGCATACAGGACATTCATTTGCTCAGTATTTAACTGATGAAAAGCTTCAGGACTAAGTTTGATTGTTAAGTCATTAATCTTTTCAGAAATGTACTTCGATCCGATTATCAGTTCCGTCGTTTTGCCAAACATCAGTGTATTATGCTGTTTATTAACCGAATAAAACACCCCTTTGACATTCGGAATCGTAGCTATAATCTCCTTAGCGATGTCATTTAATATCGGCTTGAAAAGCGAAATAATAATGGTTATTTGTACCTCATCCGTGGATTTCACATGCCTGGTAACTAAATTTAAAAGAATACCTTCGGGATTCATTTGATCAAAAGCCATCATTTTGTGTTTGATAAGAATTTTTAAAACAGCACGATTGGTCTGATTGATGATTGGGTCTTGTACTAAGCAAGAATCAATTGTCACGAACCGGTTTGAATTGGCTTCGTATAAACCAAGTTCCAAACCTAAATTGGTGTTTTTAAATGGCATTTGTGATTTGTTACGGTAGCCAAAATTCGCTTTCATACCCGCTGTTTTGCGGATATCTAATGTTTCGACATTTACTTCTGTATATCTTCGTAAAGATTGCATTAAAATGCTCTTTTTGATTTTCAGTTGTTCCAAATAATCAATATGCTGTAATTGACAACCACCACAGTTCTCATAATATGGACATTTTGGTTCGATACGACGATTAGATTGTCGTAAAAAAGCATCGATTTTAGCCAAAGCATATCCAGGCTTGATATCGATGATTTCCGCAATAACGGTCTCCTTTTCGATAGCTCCGGGCACAAAAATTGCCAATTTATGGTAATAACCGATGCCTTCGCCATTAATACCCTGCTTACGGATATCAATTGTAATCTTGTCGCCTAAAGCGACGTTTTGTATACTATCCATTGTTATCACCATAATAATTATAACACATATTACATTAAAAAAGCATGTCGCTTGACATGCTTAATTTTTACTGGAGTAAGTGGAAACGAACTTCCCAACCATTTCTTTAATTTCGGCATTGTTCAAACTCTCAAAAGCTTGTTTTATATAATCAATGTCTTTATCGATTTCTTCAACCGCAAGTAGATTTTCGATAAAGATTTTTTTGTTTTCAGTTTTAATATGATTACTGGTTTTATCAACCAATAACTCTTCAAATAGTTTTTCTCCCGGACGCAGCCCCGTAAATTTAATATCAATATCGATGTATGGTCGTAATCCAGCTAACATAATCATTTTTTCGGCCATATCAATAATTTTGACCGGCTCTCCCATGTCAAGAATAAAGATTTCTCCACCCTTGGCAAATGTTGCCGATTGTAAAATTAAACTGACGGCCTCCGGAATTGTCATAAAATAACGAATAATTCTTCGATCTGTTACGGTAAGCGGCCCACCTTTCTCAATTTGCTTTTTAAATAAAGGAATGACAGAGCCATTTGATCCTAACACATTGCCAAACCGAACAGCCGAGTAATTTGTTTCCGAAATGCCGTTGAAGTGTTGTATGATCATCTCTGCAAAACGTTTTGTGGCTCCCATAACACTAGTGGGACGAACCGCCTTGTCACTTGATACCAAAACCATTTTTTGGACATGATATTCATTACATAGTTTCGCAATGTTATAAGTTCCTATTACATTAGTCCTTACTGCTTCAACGGCGGAGTCCTCCATCAAAGGGACATGTTTATATGCTGCGGCATGGAAAACCAATTCGGGTTTGAAATCCGCAAAAATATTATTCATCCGTTCGCAATTATACACAGATCCAATCAATATCTTGCGGCAAACCTGGTTGGGATCGTCTTGAAATTTGTGATTTAATTCCATTTGTAAATCATAAATTCCATTTTCGTAGATATCAATTAGCATCAATTCGAGTGGTTGTTTGGCAATAATTTGCCGAACTAATTCTGATCCAATTGATCCGCCGGCTCCCGTTATCAAAACTCGCTTTCCCGAAATAAATTCCGTTACGCCAGCACCATCAAGTTCAACAATATCACGCGAAAGTAAATCCTCAACATTAACCTCCAAAAGGGTTTTAGGGGCATCTTTTTTCAGTTCTTTAAATTTTGGCAAACGTTTAATTTTTACTGGTCGCTCGGTTACAATTTGAATAATCTCCTGAAACCGTTTGCCATCAATATTAGCAATGGCAATAATGACTTCTTCAATTTTTAACTCATCAATAAGTCTTGGTGTTTCCGAGATTGGCCCATAGATGGGCAATCCGGACATAATCTTCCCGATTTTCATGGTATCATCGTCGACAAAAGCAACGGGGTTTAGCAAGAGTTCCATGTTGTTTCGAATTTCATCATAAACTAGCTTTCCGCCAGCTCCTGCCCCAATCAGCAATGTCCTTTTTCCTGGTCGACCATTTTTCCTGAAAGTAAGATACTTTAGAATTCGTTTGAACATCCGCGTAAATATAAGCAAGACAGCCTCTAGAACTGAGGTGAACAATAGTACAAGTTCGGGAATGAATTGAAAATTGGGAATGGCCAAAAAGAAAACGGCGATTGTAATGTTGGTTAAAATAACCGCGACAAAAATACGGAATATTTCATCGAAGCCAACATTATCAAGCACCATTCGATAAAGTTTCATAAAATAGAAAACAATAATCTTAAATACAATTGCAAACGGCAATATTATAACCGCTTGCCAAAAATCATTCATCGTAAAGCGATCCGAAGCTGGAGTCGCAAGCGATATAAAGGCGAATATATAAGTCAGAGCTATACAGAGAGCATCAAGAAACATATATTGAACAACACGGATTCTTTTCATGTTATCGCCCGTTATCTCGCTATTATGATTTTTCACACCAAGACCTCCCAGCCGAAATCCTATTTGGTTAAATAATTTTAACACGAAAATGTCGCAATATCAATATGCGAAGCCAACATAAAATAGATTTACTGATACGAATATTTGTTTGTTGGGATTGGGAAAAAACAAACCAGTAATTTGTCCTGGTTTGTTTATTTATTTAAAGGAATATCAAAGTAAAATAATACAGCATTTTCCAGATTAGTAACACCATATTTATATCCTAAATTTTCTAACGTAATCTTGACAATCGATAATCCTAATCCTTGTCCGCCGTATTCACGAGTTCGTGCTTTATCAACCTTATAGAAACTTTCCCAAATTCGGCTTAGACTCTCATCAGGAATGGGCTTCCCCGTATTTGTTACTTTTATTCGAATAGCTCCTTCTTCAAGAAATTCACTTTGAACACTGATAACTCTGTCACCGTCAATATGATTGATTGCATTAGACAGAAAGTTATTTAGTACGGTTTGTAAAGAATCATAGTCAGAATCAATGAACTGGTCATCTACTTCAACTGTAAGATTGACATTTTTTTCTGTCATTTTGAAAGAAAATAATTTAACCGTTTCATCAACTAAATCTTTCACCGAGAAATTAGAAATCAGTAGTTCATGAAACCCCGATTCTAATTGACTTATTTTTAACAAGTTCATAACTAATTTATTCATCTTGTTTGCCTCATCATCAATGATATTTAAATACTCGTTTGTATCATTTTTTGATAAGTCTGGCAATCGTAATGCTTCGGAATAACCGATAATGAGAGAAATCGGCGTTTTTAGTTCATGGGAAGCGTTGGCAATGAATTCTTTACGCATCATGTCAATGTTGGTTTTCAATTGGATGTCTGCTGCAAGTCGGTCGTTGGCCGCTTGTAAATCTTTTATTGATACTTCTAATTGATTGCTCATCCGGTTGATTGAATCGCCCAACACTCCAAGTTCATCAGAAGATTTTATCTTCACGCGTTTGTCAAAATTGAGATTGGCAAGGTCTTGTGTGACTTCGGTCATTTCTAATATAGGTCGGGTAAACTTGTTGCTATAGAAAAAAGTTCCTAGACCAGCTAAAACCATAAAAATAATACCGATAATAATGGTAAACTGATTGAAAATCTCAATACTGCCAGCAATTGATTGAATCGTGACAGTTAACACATAGTACAAATATAAATCATCATCTTGAAGTTGAGCCACACACAAAGCTACCATCGTCCGGTCATCTCCGGAAGGTCCAAGTCCTGGATTAATCTGGTCAATGTAGGCGATGTATGTTTCATCATGCATTACTTCAATTATCCGAATATCTTGTGTTGATGTTCCGCTGGTCGCAATTTCTTCAACGGTATTATAAATTTCCAACAAGAGCTCACCTTGAATCATAAACTCATTGCCGTAAACGGCATCCGCTACGCGTGTTGGATAATCGCCTGGTATAATTGGTGGTTCCACCGCCACATTCTGCTTCAAAATAAGCAGATTGAGATTATAGCGGTTTTCGATTTCCTCAAAAGCATCATCATCTGTTAATGGATTAAGACTGGATACCTCAGCGAAAGCTGATGTCAAATCGTTTTCCCGTGATTCAGTGTAAAAAGCTTCCAAATAGGTATTATTTAAAACAATCAGCCCAGCGATAAACAATAAAATAATCCCATAGGTAATAAGAAATAACCGACTTTTAATCGAGGTTGTCATTTTCGATATCCAAGCGGTAGCCAATGCTTCTAACCGTTGAGATATAAGTTGCCGCTTCTCCTAATTTAGAGCGTAGCTGTTTGATATGCGTATCAACGGTCCGTAAATCGCCAAAATAATCATAATTCCAGACCGCATTCAAAATTTTGTCTCGAGATAAAGCAATACCTTTATTATCAATGAAATACTTTAGCAATTCGAATTCTTTGGGAGTTAGATCAACTCGTTTTCCATTAACAAATACTTCGCGGGATAAAAGCGACATCTTTATCGTTCCAAAAAGCATTTCTTCAATGTCAACTTTATCACGCTTGATAATCTTGTTAATTCGAGCCATTAAAACCGAAGGAGAAAATGGTTTTGTAACATAGTCATCCGCTCCCAGTTTGAACCCTTTTAATTGGTCGTATTCGTCGCTTCTTGCGGTTAGCATGATTACAGGAACGGTTGAAAACTCCCTAATTCGTTCCAAAACAAACCAACCGTCATATTTTGGCATCATCACATCCAAGATAACCATATCGATCTTAGTTTTGGACTCAAACAGAAGATCAATTGCTTTCTCGCCGTCTTCTGCTTCAATTACTTTATATCCTTCACGAAGCAGAAATTCGGCTAACAATTTTCGAATTCGAAATTCATCATCCGCAACTAAAACATTAATATTTCTCATAATTCCATCACACTTCCTTTAAAATAAAAGACTTGTAAAAGTCTGAATGTAAACATTATATTTTTATACTGGCGCGCTGCTTCCCAGATCGGTATGGATCAACAAACGTCAATCCATACTAATCCAGAAATAATCCAAAGCACAGAAAGATCAGATATAGGGGGAGAAGTGAGGTCACTGAAAACTTTGGACTTATAGCATCATTATATTTGACATTTGTGGTTATTATGTGATGTTAACCCATGATATTAAAAAAGTGATAGCAATCATATAACACCAATGTCAAAAAACGTTTTTGTCGGTTGTTGTTTGTCATTGCCTATTGATTGCCAACTCATTAGCAAAAATCTTGTGAGCAACAATAATTCCAAATTTTTTTTCAATCATTGTGAACGCTTCTTTAAGTCCGTAAGAACGAAAATTATGACTATCAGAAGCCACAAAATCAACCAAGCCTTCTTTAATCAAACGCAATACCATTTTTTGAACTGAAAACCCGTATTTTCCTAAAATAGCCGTCGCATTGATTTGAATCAATCCACCCATTTCATGAATGGTTTTATAATCAGCATACTTAACATAGTCATATCGCTCCGGATGGGCAATGACTGCTTGATAACCAATGGTTTTCATATTGTAAATAGCCTCGGCGATATCTTCTTCTTCCACTTCGCCCATTGCGAACTCTAACAATACAATGTTTGTGTCGCCAAGGGGAACTACGATTTGATTCTGTAAATCTTTTACAGTAGCTATCGTATAATAGATTTCGTTTCCCAAATGCAAACGAATCGGATATCCTGCTTTTTTTACTTCAGTTACAAAGGTGTCAAAAATGACTTTATTTTGTTGGTACTTGGAAAGATAATTGCGAAGTCTCATATAGTGCGGTGTCAAAAACAAATCGGTGACGCCAGCCAAAGCCGCTGTTTCAACCATTTTCAACGAGGCTTCAATATTTGGCGAGCCATCGTCGACAAAAGGCAATACATGTGTATGAATATCAATCATGATTGATGCCTATTTAGTATCCGAATGGTCATCAGAATAAGCATACTGATATTGATATCCGTGATAGCCTTTGCTTTTACGGAAATCAATATTGGCTAAAACACCACCAATAATATAAGCATTATTTTGTCGCAAAATCTTTAATCCTTCTTTAGCGTCATCTTTCTTGGTTCGGTTGTAAGCAATGATGTAGATTACTCCATCAACATGTTTGCTAATGATAACCGAATCTGTGACCGAAAGGACTGGTGGGGAGTCGATAACGATGAAGTCGTATTCGGTCCGCAAAGATTCAATCAGTTGGGTCGTTAACGATGACTCCAAGACTAAATGCGGATAAGATATTCGTTTACCTGATAATAAAAGATTAATTTTTGTTTCATCATGGATAATTAAATCATGATAGTCAACATGATTTGTTACATAATCATAAAATCCCGCATCATTAACTTTATGAAAAGCACGGTGGATTTTTGGTCGGCGCAAATCAAAATCCAAAATAATGACTTTTTTGCCTTTTTCCGCTAGTACAGCCGCAAGATTAATTGATGTGGTGGTTTTTCCGTCTTCTGGGGTCGCAGAGGTACATTGGATGACTTGCATCTTCCGATCCAAAGATGCTAAGGAAATATTCAATTCGAGTTTTCGATATGCTTCCGCTTCAATGCTGTTTGGTGATTCTAAAACGACATTTTTATATTGAAAAAATTCCATTTAGTCCACCAGCTTTCGTTCTTTAATTGTTCCCGGTACGGCGGCGATGACATTGATGTTCAAATATTTTTCCATCTCGGCAGTACTCTTGAACTTGTTATTGAAAAGTTCTTTGACAAACACAATTCCCAGTGATAATACGATGCCAATTAAAAAACTGATAACGATATTGAGAACTTTGTTAGGAGCGCTTGGATTATTCACATTTGGTGCTACTGCGGGAAGCATTTGTTTAATTCGATCTTTCAAGAACATATAGTCATTAGCAATTTCTATACTATTTACAACGAGTTGATTGGCGATTTCTTGCGCCATTTCCGGGGACTCATCGACAACCTCGATAGTCACAATGACACTACTGGTAGTTGAAGAAAGGGTAATGGCTTCCCGAAGTTTAGCATAACTGTAGTCTAAAGTGGGGATATCTTCTAAAACGCTTTCTAAAACGAGATCACTTACAGCAAATTCTTTGTAAGTAACAATCAATTGTTGCGCAAGCGTAACAGCTTGTTGATCTGTGAGATCGGTCGTATCCGTATCAATTTGAATCATAATTGATGTTTCAGCGGTATATTCGGGATTAACAATAACAAAGGTATAGACCACCCCAATTACGGTTACCCAAAGTGTTATCAAAAATACTAAAGTGATATTACTCCAAACAATCTTAAGTAATTCCGAAAATGTAATTCCTTCTTCAGCGATGACGTCCTGTTGCTTCATCTCATCCATAATGATATCTCCTTTAAATGGGAAGCATTTAATGATCCCTTTTATTTTACACTAATACCGACAATTATTCAATCGAGAAACTTGGTTTTGAAATCTAGATAATTATGACTCCTGCTATCAAAGCGATTATTCCTAAAACAAAGGTATATATGCTAAAATACACGAGTTTACCTCGGCGAAACCAAACAAATATGTACTTAAGAGAAAATAAGGTCGCAAAGAAACTAAAAATGGTTGCGGCGAGATAGTAAAAATACGACCAAGTATCACTGATGTTAAACCCTAAGTCAAAGGTCGAAGGGCTTGCGGCCCATTCAATGAAATACTTGGCAAACGACCCCAAAGATACCGGGATATATAGCATAAACGAAAACACCAAAACGGTTTCCATTGATAATTTGCGCATTAACCCTGTTGATGTTGTAATTCCGCTTCGAGAAAGACCCGGTATTGGGGCAAACATTTGTCCAATACCAATCATGATTGCATCACGAACAGTTATTTCTTGACGTCCGTTCACAAATGAAGCATTTCTAACAATATACAATAATGTTGCCGTAATCAAAAGTCCCACACCAACAATTACCAGTCGATGATCAGCATAAATAGAATTGATGGAGCTGGCTAAGAAGAACCCTGATAGACCAATAGGAATTGAGGCGATAACGATGTTCCAACAATAAAGGTAATCGGCTTTGGTTACTTCTCGTGTTGATGGTTTAAAAATATAAAGAACAAAGTTTTTAACAAGACGAAAAATAATTTTACGAAAGTGGATGAGAACGGCAATCAAAGATCCAAGATTGATAAGGATAAAAAATAAAATTCCTTGATCTGTATCAATCTTTAACAATGATTGAACAATCGCAACATGTCCAGATGATGAGATCGGTAACACTTCCGTCAACCCTTGCACAATACCAAGCAGAACATATTTAATAAAATTGGTGAGATTTTCCAATTCCGTCATGATTATAATCATATCCATGTTCATCCCTTTCTAATATATTACCTTTAATATCATATTCTTTATGCTTGTATGACTTATGTGAGGTGACAAAATCCGATTATTTAAAAAGGAATAATAATATCGATAATGCCCCCGCCCCAAAGCAATAGAGACTGAAATATCGCAACTTTCCCGTTTTAAAAATCGGCTTGATAATTAAGAATCCCACGGCTGTAAAAATCACGGATGCAAAGAAGGCAACGATGTAGTAGATATAATATTGGGTTCCTAGTGTTTCGAAACCAGTCGTAAAAATTTTGGCAACTAAAATACCCAAAGATCCGATTGATAAGGGAATATATAATAAAAACGAAAAGCGAATCGCTGAATCAATGTGAACATCGTTACCAAGAGCGGCAACTGTCGTCATTCCCGAACGAGAAACGCCTGGCAATGGTGTAATCGCTTGAACGATACCAACAAGGAATGCGTCTTTATAAGAAATTTCTTTGTGTCCTGATAGAAATCGTCTTTGACTTACAAATAACAACACCGTGGCGGTTAACAATAAGCCAATACCCGAAAACAATCCCCCATAAAGAATTAATCCTTGATCAATTAAATTGCTTAGCAAAAAACCAGTGAGTGCCGCCGGGACTGTAGCTATTCCTAATTTTAAAACGAAGAGAAACTGTTGTCTGTCAATCGTTCGCATTTTGGGATAAAAAATATAACGAAAAAAACCCACAATCATCTCTCGGAGATCCTTTCGATAAACAAAAAGAAACACCACTAATGATCCGGAATTTACCAAAATCATAAACAACAAGCCTTCATCAGCCTGTAAATCGAGCAACAATTTGAAAAGCATTACATGTCCACTTGATGAAATCGGTAGCACCTCAGTTAAACCTTGAATCATACCGAGGATAAAATACTTTAGTAATTCAAGAAAATCAAAAGTCGTATTTAAAATCATATTTCCTCCGGCAAATAATCTTCAACCTAATTTATCAATATTTTACTATATATGCCATGCTAATACAATATTGGTAAAAGAAAAAGCCGGGTTTTTCATGAAAGCGGCTTTTCTTCACTGTTCATTGTTTAATTTCAGTCAACCAAAGTCCGTGTAAGTTACAAAATTCGAAAATTTTAATATTTTCTTCCGGTTTGATAGTAAAAACAGCCGATGGCTCAATTCCGGGTTCAAAAGTCCGAATTTGATACGTGTTGTCCTGAGCAATGAATAACCATTGAATGTAATGTTCCGGTAACATTGGATGCAAGACGCTTCCGACCGTTACCTTAATCTGTTCATAGTTGATTCTTTCAACTACCGGAAGGTGTTTCTCACTCCCGACATCCTGAGTTTTTGGCTGTAAAAGCGTCATTTCTTCACCACAGCAAGTTAAAGTTCCTCCACCAAAATAAGTATAAACTATCCGTTTACAATGTTTGCAATAGAAAATATTCATACATAACCTCCTGTTTTTGAAAATGTGATCAAATAATATTGTAGCACCTTTACAAAATAGAATAAAGGGGTCGCTAAATAATTTATATATCAGAAATTGCTATTACTCTTCGGGAATGCTTTCATATTCGGCTACGATTTCCGCAAATAAATCTTCATCTTCGACCGTGGTTACATAATATTCTTCTGTCTCTTCATCAACATCTAACTCTAATATAACCAGTCCCGCATCCGCTTCAGATACTTCTTTAGCATTAATCTTTAATAGTTCTAAAACCCCGTACACCATATCATGTAACGGAATAACCGCAAGCTGAGCCATTTCAAAAGTGTCGTTGTTGTCATCGGTCATGATAATATTTTCACAATTGTCTTCGCTTAAAATAGCTTCAATAATTTCTTTATCGTTCATAATATCCCCCTAATAATGGTTCGTGATTTGTTCGGCAAAGCCAAGCAGACCATCGACTTCAATCTTGGTGCCATCGTCCAAAATAGCATATCCATAAAACTTGCCAAAAACTTGATGTCCTAAATTCTTAATAATGATTGCATTCATTGTGTCTTGGCGATCAATTAATGGTTCCATAACCATTTCAAACCGGTGGTCATTAGAAGTAAATTTCCACGGCTTGAGAAAATCCATTTGATCGATAATAAACTCCACTCGATCAAACTTATGGGCTTTTCCTTCATAAAAAATCATATTTTCCGAAGCTTTTGTTGTGTCGCCAAACCCATAACCGATATTAAACCCAAAGCGCTTACCAGCAACTAGTCCCGATGCACTACCCCAATACCATGTGTTTTTATACGTCCACACGCCTCGACCCCAATCGAGCACTGAAAATGAACTTGCTTTGTTAAAAAGATAAGTCGCATCGCCAATTGTAACTGTTCCAGATGTTGGCATACAATTAATTTTCTGATTGTAATAAAAAGCTTTTGGTTTTTCTTTCCATGGGGTTGCGATGACCATTGATTCATCTTTAAGGTCATCGATAACAAGATTGACATTTAAATCTTGATTTGGTAAAAAATTTACGATTTTAGCAACTAGCTTTCGCTCGTCATCATGACGGATAAATTCAAAATGATAGTCTTTGGAATCAAAGATTATATTTCCCGTTTCTGATGACTCTGGCATTTTGATTTTGCCGAAGGTAAACCAAAGCAATTTTGTTTTTTTATATACAATTTTCCGTTTGAAATCAAAGAAAACCGCACTAATCATCGCACTATAACTCAGATCAGCGATTGTAACCGAAATTCCATAATCATCGTTTAAAGTTGCATAATAATCCCATTCTTTAATTCGCCACCCGGAGGCTTTTATCGCTTTTCGCGAATATTCAAACAAAAGATGTTTAGCATATCCCGGATTGGTCAAATGTCCGTTTTCATCCAGCAGTCTTTGCTTTTTTAAGATTTCGTTTTGCATAAAAATGTCCTTTCATATTGAAAATGTGATTCTTCAGTTCCATTATACTGCACTTGCTCTTTTATATGGTTAATTTTCTGATTATCATGTTTCTTTATGTCAACTTTATCGCATCGTCAGCTTTGTTATGATGCAATAATTGTTTTAATAGAGAGGGAATAAAAGGAATTGATAACACGATAAAAGATAAAACGGCCATAAATCCCCAAAGTGCCAATTTGCCGTATTCCAGCAAAATGAATTGGAAGGGAAACCCAAAAGCTCGGTTTAAAAACATCATGTCGGTATCCCAAATGGCATTAGCGACGATAGCAGCCACCGCAAATCCAACCATTGTTAAATACGCCCGTGGATAATGTCGGTAATTAGGAACATACACTTTTCCAAACAGCATATACAAGGAAAAAAACACCATTGATCCATGATATACAAAACTGATAATCGGATACCAATTTTGTTCAATTGGCAACCACGATGCTGGTGTCCCATCCAAAACTGTCGATGGATATGCAAGCATCGATAAACCAGCGAATAACCCGATGGTAAAACACCCAGGTTTAAAGAAGTCAGCTATTTTTTGAGGAGCGAAAGCCACAACCGGCATTAGATAAATTGATACACTACATAATTGAAAAGGTAAAGCCCAAGTTGGATAACTGCCACCAGCATCATAGATAGCTATAGACTGTTTGGCAACCTCCATTAACAATAAGATAATCGTCGCGATTTGAAGGACTTTTCGTTTTTTAGTTTTCTTAAAAATTACTGTCGTCAATACTAAAATCAATGCCACAATAAAAAGCGTTCCCAAAGTCCCAATCAAATGTTTAGGACTAAATGGAGTAAATGGAACTGGGTTGGTGACAATATACAAAAGCCGTATTACAAACAAGAATTATCCCTCTTCTCTTATTTAATCCAATCGAAAAAATATAATTATCGCTTTCTATCCAAAACTTTAATAACTGCTTTAACTATATCCTCGGGGGTCATTTCATATTCTGGCAAAAGAAAATTAAGTTTCCCGACTTGTCCAAAACGATCTTTAATCCCGATGGCTTCCATCGGGAATGGATCATTAGCCGATAGAGCTTCGGCAACTGCCGAATACAATCCCCCGATAATATTGTGATTTTCACAAGTAACGACTGCTTTCGTTTTCTGTACTGAAGCTAATATCGTATTAATGTCTATCGGCTTTATCGTATGGGCGTTAATGATTTCTGCATTAATATTCGCCTTTTTCAGTATTTTAGAAGCTTCTAAAGCCGCTGATACCATTATTCCCGATGCAATAATCGTCACATCTTTTCCCGTTTCGATTATATCGGCAGAAAACATATCAAAATGGTAATTATCTTTGAAAACCGGCGTCGGGACTTTTCGAAACATGCGAATATACATTGTTCCTACATATTTTAGTATTTGTGGAAATGCTTTGACAAGTTGGGTATTGTCTACCGGCTCAAAAATAACGATATTAGGAATACTTCGAATAACCCCAATATCTTCGACTGACATATGCGTTCCCCCATTATATTCAGCCGTCAATCCTGGGTCGCTACCGATTATCTTGACATTCTGCTGGGCATACAAACAACTAATAGCGACTTGGTCGCAAACCCGTCTTGTCGCAAAAGGAGTAAAAGTAGCCACAAACGGAATCATTCCATAGCTGCTCATTCCAGCGGCAATGGAAATCATGTTGGCCTCAGCGACACCAACATTGAAAGCCCTTTTTGGATATTTAGCATCCAAAGAAGCGCGACCATTCGCTTTGCATAAATCGGCGTCAATTAAACATATCCGCTTATTTTTGGCCATTGCTTTATCTAATTCATTGGCAAAAACTTGCCGCATTTCCATCGTTTCATACATCATAATCACCTACTCCAATTCTTTCAAGGCCATTGCGACTTGGTCTTGAGAAAGTGGCATGTTGTGGTTTGCATAACCCGCTTTTTCGATGAAACTGACACCTTTACCTTTGATGGTATTTAATATTATCATCGTTGGTTTTGATCGGGATGTCTTTGCTTTAATAATGGCCGTATCGATTTGATCGGGGTCGTTGCCATCACTAATCTCGATGACGTTCCAACCAAACGCTTTCCATTTTTTTGAAAGCGGATCAACACAGTTGATATCGGCAGTGAAACCATCGATTTGCGCGTGATTGTTATCAGTAAATGCGATTAGATTATTCAGTTTAGCATTTCCAGCAAACATTCCTGCTTCCCAAATCTGTCCCTCTTGTGATTCGCCATCACCAATAATTGTATATATTATAGCGTGATCCTTGACAATCTTGCTGGCTTTGGCAACGCCAACGGCACAGGAAAATCCTTGTCCTAATGATCCTGTTGTCATGTCTACTCCAGGAGTAAGGTTCATATCACAATGGCTTGGCAAGCTAGTATGAGGACGATTAAGTGTTAACAGCCATGATTTATCAAAATATCCTTTATCGGCCAAAACAGCATATAATGCCGGTCCACTATGGCCTTTGCTAATAATTAAGCGATCGCGCCCAGGCATTTTAGGATTGGCAGGATCGATGTTCATATGTTTATAGTAAAGAACAACCAATACATCAACAATCGACAGTGAACCACCAATGTGGCCAACACCTAGTGATCCAATTGTTTCAATGGTTGATCGACGAATCGCTTTAGCTTTTTCTTTAAAATTCATAGTAACCCTTCCTTTCGATGAATAACGTTTATATTGTACCAAAAAAACCCCTTTTGGTCAATGTAATCGGGATGCATCAACATGATTTTTAATATTGCCTTTCAATTTCAAAGTCTTTTGTTATCAACTAATTTAAAAAGCGCTAATCCAAGCGTGATTGTCATATCAAAATCTAAGTGTGATATAATAAAATTATATAAAATTAAGGAGATGAGTAAATGGACTATTCCCTTCCAGATTCAGTTCGTCGACAAATCATCGCAATGCAAAAAGGGGAAATTACTGAGCATTATGTATACCTAAATATTGCCAAGCGAGTAAAAAACCCCAAAAACAAAGCTATCTTAAAACAAATAGGTGCCGACGAGTTGAGTCATTATAATCTATGGACTGAATTTCTCGGTGTAACCGCAAAACCTACCTACTGGAAAATCATTTGGTATGGAATTATAAATTTTCTTCTTGGTTATACCTTTACGCTTAAAATCATGGAGCGCGGTGAGAAACGTGCCCAAATTAATTACATCGAAATATGCAACTACGTCGCTGATGCTGAACGTATCGCTCACGATGAAGATATTCATGAAAAGGAATTAATCGATTTGCTGGATGAAGAACGATTGAATTACGTTGGATCCATGGTTCTGGGCTTAAACGATGCTTTAGTGGAATTAACCGGTGCTTTGGCCGGTTTAACATTTGCCATCACTGACACCCGACTTATTAGCCTCTCTGGGCTTATCACTGGCATTGCGGCCAGTTTTTCGATGGCTGCCAGTCAATATCTTAGTGCGAAAGCCGATGGTCGCAAAGATGCTTTAAAATCATCTGTGTATACCGGCATTGCCTATATTATTACCGTTACAATTCTTATTATGCCGTATTTATTGATTCAAAACAATCGTTTCTTGGCTTTGGGAATTATGTTAGCATCGGTAGTAATAATTATCTTTGGGTTCAACTACTACATTTCGGTGGCAAAAAATCTCAACTTCAGGAAACGTTTCTTCCAGATGATTGTAATAAGTTTAGGGGTTGCATCTTTATCTTTCTTAATTGGTACAGTCGTCAAAATGGTGTTGGGAATCAATATATAATCATACAACAAAAAAACCGTTTCCGAATTATCGGAGACGGTTTTTTGTCTTTATATGTTACTGTGCATCGTTATTGTTCATTTCGATGACAATGATTGATGCCCCAGTACCCGCTTCAACTTCATTAGCGATTTCTAAGTATCGGGGTTGATCTGGCATCGGAATTGGGCCGTTAGCATATAGCACTCCAGCAACTGCTTCTGCAACAGTTAAATCCTGTTCTGGGTCAGTTGCGACCGCCATTGCTGCTTGAGCGGCTAAATCAAGGCTTGGCAAATTGTAGAAAGCAGCGATATAAACCATCTGCGCAGCTTGAGATTGAGTAACGCCATAAGCTGCGTATGTAGTCATCAAATATGTAATAGCATCAATGAAGGCGAGTGGATCAGAATAATCGCCAACGATGAATGCGAAAGCTCCACCTGAACTTCTTGGATCAGTACTGATAAAGTCAAACGCTCTTTCAATTGATGTAATGCTATTATTTGTATCTTCAAAATCCATTGCCACTTCAGATCCGACACCATATTTACTTACATCTATTTGCGCCATACATAGGATTACCAAGTTCATCTTTTCGGTTTCCAAACCTGTAACATCACTGATAACGGTTTTGATGATTGTTTTTCCCAGTGGTGATATTCCGGTTTCAACCATTGATTTAATACTTAAAGCTAAACTGGTTTTGCCATATGCTTTGAACCAAGCTTCTTCACCAGAAACCCAGTTATTGACTTGGGTAGCATTATCAAGATAAATATACGGATCTTCAATGCCTTCAGTGCCATGGCGAGTATCTTCCACATGGATGGCGGCTCCACCGGATTTATCGATAATCGAGTTTGTCACGGTAACACCGGTGATTGCCCAGCCATAAACACTGTTAGCCCACGAATCTTCAGCGTGAACATAATCTAAATTCATATACAATGGTTCTTCAGCGGAATTTTGTCCATAGATACAACTGAAGAAAGCAATTGTTGTATTGCTGACATTGAGATTGTTAAAGAAGGCTTCGCCTGCCCGTGGCATAACTCCGCAAAGACCGCCGGAGTTTCTGGACATCAACGCCTCTTGTGATTCAATAGTTTCGGTATCCGCATAGTTAACGCTAGGCGTAACCGTATTACCAATAACAGTCAAGTTATTAATGGTGAACCGATTGTCATTGGTGATAGCATCTTTAACGTCTTGAACAAAATAGTAGATAATACTGATTTGTACACTTACAACATCAAAAGCGCCTTCAAACCCAGTAGTAGTGAAACCACCATTTGGATCGCTGTTAACATTACAAAATGGCAGGTCAGATCCATCAATAGTGAAGTAGTTTCCATTGACAACAAAATTATCATCATTGATTCCTGTTCCTAACCGCATGTAGACGTTGCCGCGATAATGAGCTCCATCTTCATCAGTGAAAGAAACACCGTTGTCTTCAGGAGTAGCAATGCCATTCATCGGGGATCCATCGGCGTTGATTTGGTTGGCATTTAAAACAGCGATAATATCAGAGTGCACGTTGATAATATCCACGTTCAAATCTGAGAAGTAAAGTTTCATTTGTTCGTTGGTAAAAACATTATAACCGTTATTTACAGTGAAAACAAAAGTTACTAATGGGACTGTGACCATTGTGGCCTGATATTTTGGCGCGATTTCAACGCGGAATTCTTGGCCATTAGCCAAACTCTTGAAATCAAAGTATCCAACTCCTGATGCCGATTCGCTGACATAATTCGATAACTCAGCGCCCTCAAGAAGAACCCATTCCACTTCTGCTTCTGGATCAGTCTCGTGTAAATAGAAGTTATAGACCAATTCACACATAGCTGCATTTACGCGTGATCCCATGCGATCTAAAATGGTCAATTCAAAATGGAAATCATTCATTGATCCAACCAGATATGGTGTAACCGTATTATTTACATAAGGATCGTTACTATCATTTTCGTCTTCTAAGAAGGCAACATCAGCGGTATAATCCGCTAAAGAGTCACCCAAAGCGAATGTTCCCACAAATTGAACGATTTTCCCGTAATATGTCTTTAATCCAGAAGGTGTTTGGACTCGGAAACGGAAAGTGCCGGGTGTGTTGCCAATACTTAAGATATTGTCCTGTGGGACTGACGCATATTCTCCACCCGACAGAATTGAAAAGATATAACTGCTATTGAAAGTATAATCCATGTCGGTATAGAAAACATAAGTTGTTCCTTCTTCGGCATATTCAACAATGTAATAATCGCGAATTTCTGTTTCCAGCACTTCACCAAGGTCATCGGTTTGGGCTTGAACTGCGATAGTAAAAGTGAAAGTTTCGGAATTTAGACTGGAAGTGTTTGTCGTCTCATTGCCATTGGCAATGATGATGACTGAGTGCGTTCCCGGTAAAATCAATCTTCCGTTACTAAATGTGTAGCTGGGATTAGCAGGATCGGTAACAGTAACGATTGTTTCGACTCCGTCGATAATAATTGTATATGAAACGGGATAGAAAGTTAAATCGATGGGTTGCTGATCCCAAGCAATTTCTTGTCCGGTTACCGTGATGCCTGTCGGAGCTTCAAATTCTTCAAGATCAAGCCATTGAGCATAAAGGACAATGGACCCGCTTGCGGTTAATGTTGCAAATGAAGTTGTGGAAAGATCATATTGTGTTCCTCCAGCCGTTTGATTAAACCAGCCAAGGAAGACATATCCGGGTCTTTGAAGCGAGTTAAGACCGGAACTTGCCGAAAACATCGGTAGATCAATCTCTTCTTCGGAAAAGTTATCTTCGGTAATATAATAAATGACCGTGCTTTGATTCATCAAAATTAGAGTTTTTACCGTAGTTTCATAGTAAATAATATGAACACTGATGTTGTCAGTAATATTTGAAAAGTCGCTATGATCCCAAGCAAAGTAATATCCTACCGTATCGGGAAGACTCGGGATTTGGTCTGGGGTTAATGCCCCACCATATGTCACATTAACTATAATTGGTACTCCGGGTTCAAAGTGGTCAGTATCCCAAACGATAGGCGTAAATGATACATTCAGCGTTTTCAATTGATAAGTAAGATCGATAGTTGTTGCCGCGGCAGTAATTGTATATGATGATCCAACATAAGCCACGCCATTGATTTCCATGCTGACAAAATCATACCCAGTAACTGATTGTGATGGTGTATAAATCATTCCCGGAACCATCTGTCGTGTAATTGAATAATCCGATGTGTCCCCACCAACAAAAGTGATGTTGAAGGTGATTGGATAAACATCCACACCTGATGTAAGGTCCCAACCAGCATATAAGGACATACCATTAAGCGGCATTTCCGAATTATCAGTAAAGATATAAGGAATTGTGCAATCTTCATCGGTAAACCAACCGGCAAACGCGAATCCATCTCTTGTTGGGGCTGTTGGTTCAGCGATGATTGATTTATATGCAGCATTGACCAAGACATTGGTCGCCTCACCGCCCAAAACGAAAGTAATTGTATACGTGTTTGGAGTGAGATTTAGATAAATGACAAGGTTTTGTTCGACGCTAGAAAAATCGGCACTCCAGTTATCATCGGTAAAATAGCCTTCAGGAACTACATATTCTGGCACTTCTGCCGAGGTATGCCATTCAACCTCTTGAGTGTCAATCATGTTGCCTAAAACCCAAAAACTGACAGTATAAACATTAATATCATAATAGAAAATGATAGTAATGTCAGACTCAGTGATTGCCTCTCCAAATGTATAACCGCCATGATTACCTGAGTATGTATAACCATCAATGATGTCGGCAGTTGGAACAGTAGGAATGTTTCCGCCATAGATAACATCAACCGAACCAAGTGAAGATGCTACCAAAATATCCTCATTGAACTCATCTTTTCCCAATGAATTCATATATGTGACGGTATAATAAATGTCTTCGTAGACTGGTGTAACGGTCAAATTGCTGGTAATATTTGTGAAATTAGTGATGGACCAAGCGGCCGTTTTACCAGTAATTGCTGGAACCGTGGGGATAGTAGTCAAATCATGTCCGTATGAAACGGGATAAGTATATAATGTATCGTTGTTTGCATCTTTAAAAGTAATAGTGAAATCAATAATGACAAACCGGGCGGTGATGGTTTGATTTGCGGCAATATTTGTGCCATCCGTGACCGTATTACCAACAAACCAACCCGTAAAAGTATATCCGGTTTTTACTGGGTCAGCTGGTAAAATCGCATTCCCACCATATTCAATAACTTGCGGTTCTGAATCAACGCCATCAACACTAATGACAACATTATAAGTCAATTTTGTCCATTTAGCATACAATGTTATACTAGTAGTCACAGCCGCTGTGTTATCAAAGATAGTAGTCAAATCGGCATCAGTATACCATTCAACGAATGTATGACCGGCTTTAACTGGATCAGCCACGGTAATGTCGGTCGTATTGATATTGACAGTGACCGCCTCCATGACATTTCCACCATTAGTTTCAAAATTAATTGTTACCGTTTCGGTAACACAGCCCCCTAATACGGAAGCAACAATTATCGCTATTGCGATGAAGCTCAAGCGAATTATTTTCTTCATTTTTTCTCCTTTTATACGTTATATTTTTTATCATATATGCAGATTAATGGTTATATTTACATTGCATCTGGATCATCGTCGATAACATCACCACTCCTTTGAAATAGCAAGATTACTTCATCTTCTAGCCGTGAATAGGTATCATATACTTTGACTGTAATGGAGATTTTGTTATTAATTAACCGGATATCGGAATAAGCAACAAAAATCGACATAGTTAAAATGTCAACGCTTGTAAATACTCCTCTTTGTAAATCGCCAGACACCATCGGAATTACAAGCAAGTTATAAGTGGCGTCGGTTTCCGGATCAATCATCAGTGGGATGTCGACAGAATCGCCAGCATTGAAAATGGTTTCATTCACATAGATGATTTTATCCCCATCAAGATTTTTAGCATCGTATTTAATGATTTCTAAATGATTGAGGGTAATATAATCCACGCTATACTCAGGCAGATTACCGATAGTACTGATAGCTAAAACCGATAAAGCGAAAATTGCAAATACAAGAATAACGACAAATTTCTTTTCCATGGATTGAGCCCCCCCTTTCCCTTTTTAAAATTCAATGTCGATAAAGTAACTTTTTAAATAACTATCAAACAAATATAATGAACCAGCAAGGAAAGCAGCCGCAATTGCGATAATTCTTATCCAGCCAGTAACATAATTTTCAATTAACATAGCACCAGATACTATTCCAAATAAAACGCTGATGATTAATCCAATCGTGATTGACTTGGTGATGTTGTCATTTTTGGTCAGCGATCCCGTCGATGCATACTCACTCAATTTAGGATTCATGAGATCGATTTTAAATGACATAAGAATATGTCCGAAATTAACTAGAATAACGACCGTAAAGATCAACCAGATAACTGCATCATCAAAATGTGGCAATACAAACCCACCAATTTTTTCAATCAAGTTCGGGAAGATATCAGTGAGAAACGGTAGATGAGTCGCCATATACGGAAATAAATGTTCTAATATCAATGGCAAACCATAATGGAAAACAACGAAACCAGCTAAAATGATCAGTGTCGAAAAAATTAGGTTGAACATGATTTTAGCCCAACACATAACCCGCGTGTCGCTTGGCGCCATTTTTAATAAAACAAATTCGTTGCCCTCCACCGATATCGCCGATGCTGAAGCGGTATTGGAAGCCGTAGCCAATAACAAGCTGATTAAGATATCACAGGCAAAAACTAAGTTGTTTCCGAAACTCGAACGATTAATTCCAACATAGACATAGTTAACAATGGTTATGATAAATGGGAAAGCAATAATTAAAATATAATTGGTAAACATTTCGTTTAGATTCCGAATTGACAATAGCCATTCCTTTTTCATGAATGTCCAAAACAAATTGTGGTTGACAACGTTTCGAACCTTATGCAATTTCTTCTTTTTCCGTTCTGATGAATGTGTTGCCAAACTGAAAAAGACCGGGCGCGAAACCAATAAAACCAATCCTGCAAGCACCAAAACGACAACAATTAGAATGCTATAATTTAACAAAACGTCTACACCGAACATTAACTTGCCAATGTTGGCATAAATCAGGGCAAACTCAGCACTCACCGACATCAACTTCGTCACCCATATGATAAACGAGTTGAACAAAGCTCCAATTCGAATTGGTTGAGGTATAATAACAAGTAATAACATAAAACCAATAAATACAATAATAAAAGCAATGAAGAAGAGGATTATTCGCAAGATACTTTTATTAGTTAAAAAACGACGGATATACATTAATGGAATCGAAAGCAATGCTGCGATTAATACTGGCAATAATGGCAAAATAACTGCCATCAAGATGATATTGAGAAAATAGAATACTCCAAGATTATTGATATAACCAATTCCAATTAAAAGCGGAACCAAGAAAAACAGGTTCTTCATAAACTCATTGATATAGAATACCAAAAGTTTACTGACAAAAATCTCGTTGTGGCGAGCCGGATATGATAACAATATCTGATTGTCTTTTGACATATATAAGTCTGTCATCAATCCGTTTGTACACGCAATGATACTTGCCAATTGGGTCACAAACAGAATAAAAATCGTAAAATCCATTTGGACGGGTATGTAAAAGAAACTATTGTTTAACACAAATGCGGCTATGATTACCGCTGTAATGATAATAAAAATTAGTAATTTCATCGCCATTGAGGCGATGAATCGTTTGGTATTAGTAATTTTGAACTTCATTTTGTTGCTTAGTTGCAACATAGTTAAAACCCAAAGCCGCTTAAGCATGTCTGGTTACCTCGTTTCTTGAGGTTTATCGACATACTTCATGTATAAATCTTCAAGCGATTCACCTTTGTCACGTAATTCGTTAATAGAGAATATTCCATCAAGTTTGCCGTGACTAATAATGGCAATTCGATCACAAATCTTTTCCACAACTTCAATGACGTGGCTAGAGAAGAAAACGGTATTGCCCTTATTCGCGTGTTCGCGCATGCAATCTTTAATTTGGAAAGAACTGGTTGGATCTAATCCAGTAAGTGGCTCATCCAAAATCCAAACTTTGGGATTATGAATCAACGAAGCAATGACTACCAGTTTTTGTTTCATGCCGTGCGAATAACTTTTAATCTCGTTGTCAATAGCTTCTGCTAAAGAAAAACGATTCGCATAATATGTGAGTCTTTCGTCGCGGTCTGCTTGATTAACCAAATAAAGATCGGCGACATAGTTGATATATTCTCTACCCGTTAGACGTTCATATACTGCGTGATTATCAGAAACATATCCAATATTAAGTTTTGCCTCTAACGGCTGGACCTTTATATTATAACCGGCGATTAAAATTTCACCTTCGGTAATTGATTGAATTCCCACTAAGCTTTTTATCGTTGTCGATTTTCCTGCACCATTATGACCCAAGAAGCCGAAAACTTCTCCCGCGTGAACATCTAGTGAAAAGTCATCAACAGCTTTAATTTTTGAATTACCGTAACGTTTGGAAAAATGCGTAATTTTTATCATATCGTTGGTTATCGGAACCGTTTGTTCTTTCATGCTTTTTCCTCCTAGCGACTCGCGTAGTTTTAACATGTCTTGTTTGCGCATCCGTCTTCTAATCATTAAAGCGTAATGTTGATCAGAAACCCGGAATAATGCATCGTAAACCGACCAATTGATAAACATCAGGATTATGAAAACTACATACACCAACAATTGATATAACCAAAAGAATCTGAAGCGTAATCCAAAGGCAAAAATATCGAGAACAAATTTGTTTTGGAAAGGCTCGGCGTTAATTTTCGAAGTGAAGAAGTCGCCATATAGGAAAAAGTAATCCGTCGATTCATAATTATTAAACCAAGCATTTAGAAATGCAACTAGGACAAAATAGATTGTGAAAATATAGATTGCCTTATACATCATCTTAAGCGTTGGCCTTGGGAATACTTTCAAGGCAACCCCCAAAATCGGTAATGTGAAAGCATAGATATGATTAAACCAGAAATGAAGCGTATCCATATTGAATAAATCAGAAGTGAAATTAGGAAAGATAATGGCACATAATGCTCCGAGCACATTAACGAAATAACTAAAGTAGAAAACACCTTTCATTTTAAAAACAAACGAGAAGAACATCATGATGATTGCTGTATTGCATAAGTGCAATGGCAATCCGGCCCACCCAGATCTAGGAACATAGAAATACTGAAATAAACCTGCTAACGCCATAATAACGAAAAACAAATTTTTGTCCTCTTGTGGCCGTGATCGAAGACTTGCGTAAGCTATAATCATAAATAAGAAAGCAATGTATATGGTAATACGATGGGTAACGACAAAATCATAAGGTGATTCACCATAGTATCCAAATAAATTGTAAAGCATCGCTTCGGGGAAGTATGCCATCATAACACAAGCAAGAATTAAGAATAGCGTTCCAATCTGCTTTCCTATAGGCTTGGTGTATTCCTTATTCTTAATTATAATCGTCAAATTTAAACCGCATATTACAAAAAGGATTATTATCTCAATCGCAAATTGAATACTTCGATATGATAACAATGAAAAATCAGCGCCTAAAAAAGCAATGATGTGCGATTGAAAGAAAACGATATTTAGGATACAAACTGGCAATCCGACGTATGCTAAAATATTTCTAGTAACCTGCTCACTAAACCAAGGAGCAATAATTCCGAACGCTACCAAGCATACAGTTAACCACCGCAACACTAAAATTAATATCGATTCTCCAACCGGAAATAACCAGGTTGCTTCGGGAACCAAACTAGATATTTGGTCAATTTTAAATAGATTAAAGGTGCTGTTTATAACATCAAATGAAAATAGTCGGACCATGTATACAGCGAAAAGGATAACCGAAAGCACCTTCAAAATCTTTTTGATTTCGACCCGGCCTTTGATAGAGATAAAAATCATACCCACGTAAATCAAGACTGTTAATAATCCGATTAGCAAATAAATCAAATCGATCACCCATCGCTTCTATGTATAGTAAATGAAGATATAAATACCAAAACCGGAAACCGCTATTTTGCGGGATATACATCATACAAAATGAGGTTTTACTGCTGGTTTTTTTGTTCTTTATAACAAACGAAAAAATCCTTTTCGACAGCGATTGTCTATAATTATATCACGTTGTCAGCAAACTAGCAACCAGAGAATCGATACCCCTAACGAAACGAACAATGTTCGCAATAAGATGAACATTCTAAATGTGTTTGTCAATATTTTTACATGCTTACTTTCCGTAGCAATGCAACATAACATTGGTTAATATTTCCGGATTTCTTCAATTGCATTGATTGACTTGATTTTAAATAAGTATATTCCATAACTAATCACAAAAGCCACCACTCCTACTAAAACCCGTCCCACCACCTCAAAAACTGACGCTTCAATTATTTTGTAGTATTTTCCAAACAACATCAAAGCTCCAAGATTGTCAATGATAAAGAAGGCGCCAACCCCCGATGCTAACATTACTATAATTGCCAAGATTAATATTTCTCGCACCAACTGACGCCTTAATTCGCTGATGCTTAGTCCCAAGATAATCATTTTAGCATAATCCGATTTCATTGCATAAAATGCTAACAACGAATTATTTATTATCACGACAACTAAAGCACAAGAAACTGCTAATATTATTATCGAAATATAATCCGTTAATTCCATTATCTGTTCTTTAATATCGGTCGTCATATCGTCCAATTCGACTAAATAATACATACGCGCCGCGTATTCCTTAATTAAATCATTCTTAATCGTATCATCTGCGGCAATTGTATTAATGAATAACGAATTTGTCAATTCGGATGTAGTGTTTGCATCAAGTAAGTACAGATTTGAGAATATGATTTCATCAAAATTCGTTTCAATAAAACCAGCAATCGTAAAAGTCATCGTTGGTATTTCCCGGCTTAACTCCATAATTATTTGATCACCGATGGCCAAATTGTTCATCTTAGCCAAGGTGTATGGCAAAACGACATATGGCGTTTCTGTATCTGCCAGTTTGGTGGCCACATCACCTTCATATTCAAAATCAAAATACAAACCCATATTCTCATATGGAATGGAGATGAAGAACATAACATTATCGCGTTTTTCATTTCCATGGTATATAAAATGCATAGTGGTATTTTGATATACTATCGCTTCATCTATCGAATCTAATGCATATGATTCTGCGATGTCATTCTTTATATCCACATCGTAATTAACAATATTGGTCAAAATATAATTTCCGATGATTTTTGCGGTGTTTTTCTCTGTTTCCGTATTCACAAAAACCCACGTGGTCATAGTAACCGCAATAGCAATAGCGGATATCAAAGCTACTTTCATCGAATTATGAATCGTTACATTCTCGTGCAAATTTTTCGCTCCGTAAATTGAGAACGCTGACGATTTTTTTGCCTTTTTTGCCGCACCGCCAATCAGTTCTAACGCTACATCCGAAAACGAAAAAATAATTAGCAATATCAATATTACCGTCACCAAAGCATTATATTGCTCGGCAAATGGATGAACTAGCAATTGTATAATTAGCAGGAATGCAGAAACCACAAGCAAGATTCGTTTTGACTTTACAGTCCGATAGCGTCTGTCATAAGATATCGCTACCGCAGAATGATGAGTTAGTTGTACATATCGACCAATCACTTCAGTGCCAATAAACACGACAAACAAACCCATCGCAATCATTACTAGATCAGATTGTAAGACGATTGGTGTCGCAATTTCGACCACTTCTGCTCCTTGAGAGAAAAGCACATATGCCATTCCAACGCCCAAAGGAATTGCCAGTAATCCAAAGAGTAAGAATTGTAGCACCCAAATGGACAAAGAAAAACGATGATTCCCTCCCAGAATTTGGATAACGCCAATTTGTTGTTGAAAGTCTTTAAATAGTAATGGGAATAAAGAATTAAGTACAAAAATAATTACGACCAATATAATTAAACCAACACCGATATAGATAGCACTAGCGCTAGCTGTTGAAGCATTGATTTTGTCAAAGTCAATTGTTGTCGCGGCTACAAAGTCACCATATTCTGTGTCATTTCCGAGTTGGGCGATTAAATCATCGGCATTATTGATATCTTTCAAGTCAAAATATATGATATTGCCAATGTAGGTTGTTGGTCCATAAAAGGCTTCTATTAATTCTTTTTTCCTGACAAAAATTGAATTATCCGCAAATAGTCCTCGGTCTGAGACAATTTGTTTTATCGTATAGTTCAATTCCGTACCCATCACATATAAAGTAATCGTATCTCCAACTGATAGTGAGTATTCATCTGCTAATGACTGGGTAATAAAAGCTTCAGTTGCAAAAAGAGTATCTAAATCGTAATCAATAACATTTTCCAAATCGCTGACAGAAGCCGAAAAAACTTGTGAGTAAAAATCGTCTCCATCCGCCGAAACAAGAGAGTAATAATTAAAGAAACAGGCGGAGAAGTTATAGTAATCTTGGTATTCCTCTTCGATTTTCCTGGAACTCAATATCCGTGCATCCGAGTTGCTATCATAAGTAAGTGTCATATCAACGTTCAAATAACGTTCTTGTGCGTAATTGTACATAATTTGATATAAAACATTATTCATACACATGACAAGAATAAACAGTGCTACAGAAATGGTCATGGTAAAAAAGACTACTAATGATCGACCTGGGAATTTGATAATATTCTTGATAGCAAAACGAAGTCTAAACAGAAATGACTTCATCATTAACAATCTTCCCATCAATCAATTTGATGTACCTTGAACAATACTTGAGATAGTCATCGCTATGGGTGACTAAAATAATCGTTCTTTTCTGTTCGGTATGAAGTTTGTGAAACAGATTCATAATCTCAATGCCATTAACTGTATCAAGATTACCGGTGGGTTCATCGGCAAAAATAATTTTCGGATCATTTACAAGACTTCTTGCGATGGCAACTCGTTGTTGCATTCCACCAGACAATTCATTTGGATAGCGATTACAAAATTCCGCCATTCCAACCATTGTCAATAACTGATCTACTCGGGATTCATCTTTACCTTTGGCAATCACTAATGCTAGTAGCACATTTTCTCTAACAGTTAAATTTGGAATCAGGTTATAAAACTGAAAAACAAATCCAATTTGATTCTTTCGCAGATCAGCTAACTGTTGTCCACTGTATTGAGTAATATTGCGATCAAGCATAATCACCTCACCAGATGTCGGCTTCTCAAGCCCACTTAAGACATACATAAGTGTTGTTTTTCCGCTGCCTGAGGGCCCAGTGATACCTAAAAAATCATTGTCATTAACAATGAGATTGATGTCTTTAAGTACATGAGTTTCAATTTGGCCATTTTGATAGTTCTTACTCATTTTTCGACATTCAATCAATTGCATAAAATATCTCCTTTAAATAAGATAAGTACATAGTAGAAAATATTGCATTATATATTATATCTCATATTAAAACATATTTATGTATCATCACCAAATTTTTACAGAATCTTAAGTGCCTTGAATGCATAAAAACAGAAAACAATATCATTAAAAATAATACAGTAAAAACTAAATAAAATATTAATGTAACCTAAAAGAAGCTAAAAATACTACCATATGAATCTAATAACAAGGAACATATTCAAACAAATATACATCATTATTAGATATAAACGAAACAGATTATTTTTTAATATTAATATTATACATATGACAAGATATAATAAAACTGTTAGGAAAAAAAGCATAAAAATTATAAAAGACCCAATAAAGATATGATATGCTCAAATATAAAATAATGTATTATCGCTATATATGGCCTTTTGACATACATACATATAATAATGTGATTATTATAAGCAGCGGTATGAAAGGCGCTAAAATCACTGTAATTTTAATAATAATCAATCTAATACAATGTACATTATACATCGATTTATGCTTGTTTTTGGCCCATATATTGCCATATTGCTATAAAATATGACAAAATAAGAAATAAGCTTGAGCAAATAGCATTAAAAAGCAAATTATATTCCCACCCAAACCAACTCGATATATGCTTGGGTTTGAAGGATCATGCTACATTTTTACTAAAAAATGGCTGTAAGATGACTATTTAACGATATTATGTGTCATTTTATTGTCATAAACGTCTATATATGGCCATTTAGATGCTCATGGGTATATTGTTGTAATAATATTTTTATTATTATGATGATATTATATAGATTATCTCGACATAAAGATGATTTATTTACCCTTTTATACTGTGTTTTTTGCGTATTTATTTTTTGTTTTTTACCTATTTTACCGCTATATAGGGCGATATATGGTTTATTTTGCCGTTTAATTGTATTATTTTCTTGTGATATGTCTTTTAATATTGATATTACTTTTCGCTCCCGTTTTACGATTAACTATTACGTTTAGTCTTTAAATCATATTTTTTTCCTTTTCTTATATATCTATCTAAACTTTTAATTCATTTTTTATACAGAAACTACTAGTCATCTATTGTCATTCATTCCAAAAAAAATCCCCCTTTTTTGACTTATACAAATTTTATCAAATTTGTTGAGTCAAAATTGAGGGGATTAGATAATCATATTTTCACTAAAACATTATATGAAATTTATTTTTCCTTAGGTACAAAACGAGAAGTAAAATGTCGTAAGACTGGTGACTCGTATGTGAATATTAATCCTTTTATCTCATTTCTACGATTATACACATTAATAAAACACTCGGCAACATAATCCCAATGCTGAAATGTATAAACTCTCCTTGGGATAGTCAAACGCAACAATTCCATGTCTGATTGACGATTGATTCCGGTGATGGGATCTCTCCCCATCAGCATTGACCCAATTTCAACGGAGCGAATGCCGCCTTCCAAGTATAATTCATTTGCAACTGCCGCAGCCGGAAATTGATCATACGGTATATTGGGACACATCCGCCCACAATCCACAAAGACTGCGTGGCCCCCGGTAGGATTCTGAATCGGAATTCCTGCAGCTTTCAATCGGTCTCCCAGATAGCGAACTTCATCAATTCGGTATTCTAAATAGGCCTCGTCTAGTGCTTCATCAAGTCCTACAGCTAAAGCATCCATATCTCTACCTGCCATGCCCCCATAAGTTGGAAAGCCTTCCATAGGCACAATATAGGTTTGACATTTCCTAAATAATTCTTGATCATCTTTAATCGCTATAAGACCGCCCATATTTACAAGACCATCTTTTTTGGCGCTCATCAGAAAGATGTCTGCATATCCAAACATTTCCTTGGCAATTTCTCTGGCTGATTTGTTCTCATATCCCTTTTCACGTGTTTTAACAAAATATGAGTTCTCAGCGTATCTTGCTCCATCAATAATTGTCTTAATCTGGTATTTTTTTGCTATCTCACAAACTGCACGGAAATTCTCCATAGATACCGGCTGTCCGCCAACCGCATTATTTGTAACAGTAAGAATTATACCCGCTACATTATCTTTCCCGTGAGATAAAATAACCGCTTCTAACTTTTCCAAATCGAAATTTCCCTTAAAAGGATAATATGTTAAGGTGTCTAAACACTCCTTGCACGCCACATCAACAGCCTCCGCCCCCGCCAGTTCAACGTGTGCACGGGTTGTGTCAAAGTGCATATTACTGATAAAAATCATACCTGGATGTTTAATTAGTTGAGGAATTACAACCTGCTCAGCACCTCTTCCTTGATGTGCCGGCATAATATATGTATATCCGGTTATGTTCTTAACAACCGCTTCAAGTCTGAAGAAACTTTGTGATCCAGCGTAAGCTTCATCGCCAATCATCATTGCCCCCCATTGGAACTGA
>Ga0265297_10001810_pt1 | contig 47068 bp, 62 predicted proteins | sample Munlanlwell13791_FD_192502 | JGI IMG/M metagenome (GOLD analysis project Ga0265297, IMG submission 192502) | Leachate microbial communities from a municipal landfill in Southern Ontario, Canada - Leachate well 137-91 | ecosystem: Engineered > Solid waste > Landfill > Unclassified | place...
GCGTTTTGGCGTGGTGGGGTGCTCGCTTGCCTACAGAATAAGCGAAAGTCATGCGGTGACAATTTTTGCGTGATGGGGTGACAATTTTTGTCCTACTTTTGTCGTATTTGTTAAGATGTCATGACATCTTTTCCTAAAATTTCTCCTTCCCCGCTTGACAAATGACAATACTACAATTATACTACTTGCAGTAGTATTTTTGTAGTATAAATTCACAGACAAATCTATAGCAGAGGAGTTTACAGCCATGATTAAAGCAGGGACATATATGAGTATTGTCGGCGTCTTATTGATGTTTGTCAGTCTTCCGCTGGGGATAATTATCCTTCTGGTCGGTCTGGGCATTTTTGTCGCAGGTCGTCTTGAAAATGAAGGAGGCAAAGAATGAAAACATATTTTGGCTTTGCGATTGCCGACAGCATGTTCCCCCCATTTGCCACGATAGACAAGCGACCGTTGGGCATGGGGACGCGCAATTATCACGACGCAAAGCGGGAAATCGAAACCGCTATCCCTATCCTGAATCCGTCGCACACGGCCACGATTCAGGCCATGAACGACCGCTATGGCTTGCAAGTCACTATCCCGGCAACCCCGCCAAAAGTCGCGCTACGCGCTGGAGACCAGGTGATTGTCATGGGCGTTCAAGGGCTGCCGCGCCTCACTGACCGGCGCGAATATACGCTGGATGAAATTGAGAGTGCCACGTTTACGTTTTCCATTTACACACTCTTAGAGGAGGGAGAAGCATGAAACATATCGTTGGTTGCGATTTAGGCAATTTTCATTCCAGGTTTTCCGACCTGGACAAAACTGTCAGCTTTCAGAGCGTTGTCAGCTATGGCGTGGAACTAAGCACGGAAGATCTGCGAACCACGAAAACCTTTGATTTTGTCGGCGGGATTCGCTGTGGAGACATCTCACTGCCGCACATCCGGCATAAAGACGACAACTGGCTTGAATCGCCGGAAATTCTCTTGCTTTTCCAAATGGGATTATCGGAGCTTCTTACGCCAGATGATGAGATGCAAGAGGTTTTAGCCGTCTGCGCGATTCCTTACAATCTCTATAAGCATTCCAGAGGGCAGCTTGAACGCCATCTCTCTGGAAACCATAGCTTTCTCAGGCGCGGCGCGGTCTGTGAACATGCGCTGCATATCAAGGTGCTCGAAAAGCCACAAGGCTTGACAACGGTGTATCGAGAGCTACTCAATAACGAAGGCAAGCCCTTCTCGACGTTGGCGATGGATTTAGTCGGCGTGGTGGACATCGGAAGTCGTGACGTGAATATCCTTGCCTGTAAGGAATTCACGGTGATAGATCACATGTCAGAGACGCTGCATGAAGGCTGCTGGAATCTGATTGACAATATTCGCAAGACGCTGGCGACGAAATTTAATCGTCCGTCGCTCTCGGAATTCGAGGTTGAAAATGCCCTGCGGAGCGGCCTGTTTTGGGATGGGAGTGACTACATCTCGCTTGACGAATATGCTGATGATCACAAGGCGCATTTCGTCCAGATGATTCTCACTGCCATGCAACGTCTCTGGCCGGATACGCAGGCATTTCGCCGGATTTATATTACCGGTGGCGGCTCGCTGCTGGTGGGGAAAGAGATTGAATTCGAGTTTCCCCAGGCGCACCTCTGCTCAGAACCAGTCACTTCCAATGTCGTGGGCGCGGCGAAATTCGGGAGGCGACTTCTATGAGACTTCGACGACAACAATACACGATTGCCTGGCATGATCATGAGTTCCCGCTGGTGACGCGGGAACATCTAAAAACCGTCAAGCGCAAAGCCACGCGAGAACCGGGCGTGTTTCGCAAGCTTCTCCTGGAAGCAGCGGAAGACCGGCTGCGGCAAGGGACAACGAGAAAGACGCCGATTGAACGCTGCGAGGAAAAGTTAGACGAACTCCTAAAACATGTCCGGCAGGGGGCGCGGTTGCCTGTCAGCGAAACGAGGGAGAATGATTCTGATTCCGGCGACCTGACTCAAGAGGAGCGGGAACGCCTGGAGCGGATTCTGAATATCACATGAAGACGATTGATTCCCGTGACGCGAAAGTCCATTATCTTTTTGAGGGCTTGCTTGCCGGAGAATTGCAGACCATTTCTGACGAGCAGCGAGTCATCTTGCTTGACGCGATGGTTCGCGCCTATCCCGGCCTCAAAGCCCGTGCAAAGGCTCATGCGAAAACCATCGTTGTCCGCGAAAGCCCTCGCTCATTCCATCAGGACGGGCGGCGCGGGAAACCGCAAAATACGGAATATCGGTCACGCAGTGACCGAATCATTACGCGAATCAAACACGTGTGCGTACTGCTCATCGTTGCACTCTCTGTGGTGTTCGGATGGTCGTTGTACGTACAATATCTACAATAGGAGACGTTATGAAATTACGAATATTCGGAGCATTCTGCGTAGTACTCTTGACCCTGTGGGTACAACCGAACTGCACGCCGCGCTATGGCGTTGCAGCCAATCAAACCTCAGTGCGAAAAAACCCTTACGACGGGGGGCTTGAGGCTACGACGCAGTTATCACCTGAAATGACGCCTGACCAAATTCAGGCGGTTGGGAATCTGCAAAAAGACCAACTTGAGTTCGGCTATAATGTTATGAAGCAAGAAAACGAAATGGTCAAGAAAGCGCAAGAATCCGATTTAGCAAAGACGGTCATTCGATGGGCAGGGTTTTTGGTCGCATTTATCGTCTTTGTCGCCTTGCGAAGTGGGCGAAAAGACAAGCAAAAACGCTATTATGAGCCGGAAGTCACAAGACTTGAACCGGAACACGAAAAACCAAGCGCCATGAAAGAAATTATCCAGGTTGTTGAAAAAAGAATGAAATGAGGGAGCCATGAACCTGAAAACGGTCAAAACCATTGTGATATTAATTGTTGCGGTATTTGTGGGGAGTGCGATTCTGCTCTTGTCGCTCAAATATGAGCCAGAGCAGAAAAGCACTCGCCGGATGATTGCAGAAGAGGAGATTTCTATTGAATGGCAATGGTATCGGCTCACTACGAATAAGATTCTTTATGCGGCGATGCCTGCTATATCAGGGGTGTCTCTTCTGCTCTTCTTGTTTCTCTTTGGATTGTCGTTTGTCCGCAAGCAAAGCGTTTTTCATGCACATATCGGGGAGCATTCCGATATTCCGATTCATTATCGGGACTTGCGCGACTTTTACCCGGTCGCAGTCAACCTCTCCTTAGCGGAAATCGAAGCCTCTGTGAGCCAGGGCGCGGACAAAGCGTTTCATATTTCCGAGAAAATCTTGACTGCGCTCATGACACATTCACGCGCCTTGCGTCCGGCGGAGATGGACACGCCATCGCAAAACGCCTTGCCTGTCAGCGTTCCGACGTTTCGCGCGCTCTTGCAAGAGGGCGTGCTTGCTCCTCATAAACCGCTTATTTTTGGGTTAACACAGGCAGGACATATCAAAAGTGGGTCCTGGTCAGACTTATTTTCATCTGCAATTGCTGGTCAAAGTGGGCAGGGGAAAACAAGCACACTCCGGTCATTGATTGCGCAAAGTCTGTTGACTGAACAAGTCGCCTTGTTTTGGATATTAGATTATCACTATCCACACCATGAGAGCTTACTTGCATCATTGGGGGCAGTCAAAGACTGTCAACAGGTGAAATATGCCGAAAACCGGCTTGACACGCTCAATCTCATTAAAGAGATAGACGCCACACTTGACACACGTCTGAACGGACTTGAATCCTCACTGCCGGTCAAAGTGGTGGTCATGGATGAAACGCTTATGCTGGCAGATAGAATGCCGGAAGTCAAAAACTTAATTTTCAGGATTGGAACTGAGGGGCGTAAAGCGGGGATGTATGGCTTGTTTTCGGCGCAAACCTGGAAAGCGCAAGACGTGGGAGGGTCAGATGTGAGAGATAACTTAACAAGCATTATCGCGCATCGCATGAAACAGCGGCAAGCCCAAACCCTCTTGCAGGATAGAGAGAATGTCAAAGCGGTCAAGCACTTGTCAACGGGGCAGGCGTTATTTGTGCCGACAAAAGGCGATCCTGAAATTCTCAATATTCCTCTTTGCACTCCGGGGGATATGCAAGAGGTATCAAGATTGCTATTGCTATCAAAAAACAACATCCTGAACGCCTCACAGCCTCAAGGCGCGATTGAAATAAGAAACGAGATAGAAACTACGCAGAAACGAGAAGAAACGGCAGAAACGACGTTACTTGTTGATGTAGATATATTGCGAGAAACGGTCGTTTCCTGGATAGAAACGGGAAAAGAAACGATCTCTGGGCTTGCGAATAAAATTGAGATGAATAAGGGGCAGGTGTACCGATTCACAAAGGGCGAACAACCTTCAGAGGCTTTACACGTTGCTTTCTCATCTTACTATCAGAAACGGGCAGAAACACCATAAGAAACGAGGAGAAACAGCGAGGAAAGCCTGCCAGAAAAGCAAGAGGCAGCGTACCGGCCTGCTTTATTTCATGTTCAAAAGCGGTTATCGGTATCATTGCCCGCGTTGCGGGATGCAGATCGCCGCTGACAATTAAACCGCCTGGTCTTTGTGCTCTTCGTCTTTGAGCAGATTGATCACTTTATCCAGGATTTTCGCCTCAATTTCATTTTCTAACGTATTATTCTCCAAAGCCCTGGGGCGCGATACCTGAAAATTAACGCTCTGCAAGGCTGTCATGACTTGCAGCGCAATGCCGATCACGCTCTGGATAAAGTGCCCAGTCGCCTCTAAATCCTGCCTGGTCTCTTCAATGGTCTCTTCAATGATTGTGGTCATGTCTTCGATATTCATTTTTCCTCTCATTATGTTACCCTCTTATTGTTTAGGCAAACGAGTCTTCTTGCGCCTGCCTGTATCGAGATTGACAGAAATATACATTGTGAGTCGTATATTGGCAATAACGTTTGGTATGGCTAACGCCCATGGCAACCAAACGTTATAAAAGGGGTGATAAAACAACATGCACCCCCCTGCCCAAAACGCAGACGTGCCAAAATACCAGAGCATGAATGTGCGAAACTTCCCATCTTGTGTCTGATGCAGCTTATAACAAATGAGCAAAAAACAGACAAAGATCACGGCAAAGCCATAATTAATAAGGGCTGGATTTCGCATGATAAACATTCCTGCCCACCTTGAGATTTCACGTTCCATCATTCGCCTCTTGTAACATTTTTTGTATCTCAGATACTATAGTTTCCGGTTCAATTTGATTTAATCGTTTGATAAATTGCGCCGTTCTCTCAATTTCAGCGTGTTCTTGCTCTCTTGCTTGTGCAATGAGTTGCTTATCATTCTTGGTCAATAGCCAATCCCATGACATCGCAAACATTAGACAGCCTCCCTCTTATTATACAGGAGTTCTAAAACTCGCATTGACTTTTCCATATATGCGTCAATTCGGGCATTATGTGCAGTTTCTCGGCTAACAATCGCCTCCTCTAACTGCGCGATCTTAGCGTCTTTGCGCTTGCCTTCTAAGTAGAGATAGGCAAGCAGCACGCCAAAGCCGCCGAACTGCACCGCATATTTGAAAATAATCTCTTCCATTGTTTACACGCTTGCGAGAGTATGTAAAATTGTACGCATTCCTTCTTTATTAAGCAGCGCCAGCACGTCTGTTACTGGCGTGCCATAGAGGGCAACTAAGTCAGCAACTACCAGCCCGGCATTCACGCCGAGAAAGTCTTCAGTTGTAATTGAGTTTCCCGCATCTGTGGCGACATATTCTTCATTAAGTGTTTCCAGGTTAAGTAATGCCCGTGCCACGTCGCGACTTGACTTAATAAAGGCTTCTTTCTGTTGTTGTGTTTTCATAATGTTCCTTTTCGTTATGGAGTTAAAAATATCCGGTTCTCTTCGCCTACAGGCGGAAGTAACCGCGTGATTGTGACAAGGACTCTCCCCTCTGCGACGCCCCCGGCAAGTGTCAGGCATAACGCCTCAAGTGTCACGTGTAGGTTCGGCATCGCGTCCTGGAGCGGCGTCACTTGTACGGCATACCATAAGCTATTAATATCATGTGTTACGATAGCCTGTCCATCGGCATCCAATGTCACAAGTTGTGGCGTTTGTGGTATCATCTCAGCAATGCGTTCAATTTCAACGATTGCTGGATTTGGCGATGGAGGGGCTGGCGCCGGGTCTGGCGTGTTGCCTAAGGCAATCCACGCCTGTATCATCTGATAATGTCCATTCTCCGGGTCATCCGGGACGGACAGCGAACCATTAAGCAGATACCCCGGATTACGCTCTTGTACATTCTGTATATCTTGTATGGTCATAATTTCTCCTTAATAGATTTCCGCATCAACTAACAACAAATTGGTAGAATTACACCAGGCAAGGCTGGCTATAGTTGCTCCGCTAAACCCATTAATAGTAATATGACGTATTCCCGTTCTGGTAGAGCTTAATGCAACAATTGTTGCCTCCGTTCCTTCACGCACCAACGCAGCGGCGACCTCATATATTGATGGGGTATCCGTAAGTAGGGTTGCTGTTGGGGTTGTTCGCATAGGACGCCGTAAAACATGCGTGAATCGTACAGATATGGCACTCACAAAATACCCGAACAACCCATTTCCAACAACTTGGGTATAATACAGACAATCCAATTCATCTACGTATGTTGGCCGCCAATCAAACGGAGTAGGAATCGTCCCGCGCTCAAGTTGTGGATTTGCGACTGTGCCACTGTGAAAGCGCACCGTGACATCTGAGCCGCCAGTCAGTTCAAAGGTTTCTCCATTCGTTCGCGCCGTGCTATTGACGGTGCATGAAGCCGTGCCTTCCCACGAAATCACGTAATTGCCGCTCTGTACCCATGCACCCTCAATGACTTGCTCTAAGCCCCAGGCTGTCCCATTGGGCGCCGGAATGGTCACGGTGCGCTTACCTTCGCTGTATGCAAAGGTAATCGCCTTCCCGCTGAGCGAAATCCGCCAGCGGTCAAGCGTGTATTCGTTATTTGTCGAGGTATTCGTTCCGCTGATATAGCCGCGCTGGTTGACGGCGAACTGAGCATTGATAAGCAGATTCCGGCGCGTTGGCAACTCCAAAGAGATTGCATCACGCAGCGAGCTATATTTGGCATCATACGCGACCGCTGACGCTGTTGGCGCGTCGGACGTGCCCATGAGATACATATCATCACTGACGATCTGCGCAGCGGTGCGCGTTGTGACATTGAGTCCGCCCGGATAAATTTTATCTGACATGATTAGCGACTCCCTACATAGACCCGGCCGTCTGTATCGGCAACAAAGACCGGATGATGGATTGACCCGACAAAGACATTGCCTATTTTGGTATAGTCAATTGTTGAGAAATTCACGAGTTGCAATGTTAATGTCGAAGTGAAATCATCTAAATTTACGACTTTTTCTCTCAGTTCCCCTATGGCACTTTTCCCAGGGAAAAACTGAAACACGCCTTCGATTTGATCTAACAAATCTAACGGTAAAAATTTGATGTCCTGCCCTAAATAATATACGTTCCACAGCGGATCGGCATATCTGGCTAAGAGGATTGTAACGACTGTGGCCACGCTATTTGTGTTGCGCGTCCAGTTAAAGCTAAGTTCTTGTGAGTATTCTCCATATTTCGCAGCCGATTGTTGGCTTTGTTCGTCATACGTGCGAAAATAGCTGATTTCTCCGCCGGTCTTATATCGCCGGTCTATTTTCGCGTAGCTATTCGCGTAGTTGATCAACAGCCGATTACAGATATTTGAGACATTCTGACCGGCAGACAATGTAATCGCCTCATATTCCTCTATGGTTTCTTTGATATCCTCTGTATTTTGGAGGGTAAAATATCGAATTGCCAGCCTGCCCTCCCCATCATACTCGTGAGTCATGAGAAAGCAAGACAAGATGCTTTTGATCCAATAGGCAAGCGTATTCGCTGTCTGGATCACACCGGCACATGTATATTCACGTAACAAGGCTTCTTCTTTCGCCAGGGCAAAAGAGGTTTCGTCTTTCAGAAACGCACTTGTTCCAAGCGTTGCGGAAACATACGCTAACAAATCCTCAATGATGTCAATGGGGTTTGTGAGCAGCGTTCCCGTCCCATCGCCAACGGATTCACGTCCTTTACAGTTGACTGTAATTATCGCATTTCCTTGATCGCCCCAAAACGTTACGGTCGTAATGTTGCCCTGTCCTTCGTAATCATTACAGGTATTAATCGAATAAAAGGCCGTTTGTAGCTCTCCGTCAACATAGATGGAAAAGACATTGCCATTGGCCTCTGAGAGTACCGGCCATCCGGCGATACAATAGACACGATCCCCTATTTGCGGTGCAACCCATGCCCCGCTATCGCTATTCTCAGTCATATCACCATAAGGCAGCGGTAAATAGGTGTTTTGCTGCCCTAAACTATAATTTTCCGTTGTTCCTGGAATAAACTCCGTGTCATAGCTTAGCCGTTCTTCTGGGGTTACAACCTCCAGGTATTCGTCAACCGTGCCCCATTCTTCCCAATCTGCGCCGGAGACCAGATCAAGATCAAGGTCGCCCCCTGAACTCTTTTCTGCAAAAATAGGAGACTCGGAATCGCCATCATTTTTCCAGAGAGCATCATTGGCTTGCACAGCCACGATTTCGCCGTCAAACTCTGGCGCAACTCGAATAATGTCAGAGGTTGATGGACTGGTATCTGCTCGCCATCGAGGGAATACGCGGACTTCTTCCCAAAGTTCAACCGTTCCTGCCCCATTTGCAATATATAATTTATCTTCTCTGGTTGCTACTCCATACATTGTGCTGCTACTGCCAATGTCTATATGATTTTCAAATGATCCTGTCGAGCTAAATATTGTTACTCCATCATAATGACTAACAATAATTCTGCCAGATGCCCCTTCTTCTCTACAAAGATGACGAGCATTTCCAACAATTGTCTCTGATGTAAGGGTATTAAGATAAGATCGATTGCTGCCAAAATGGATAATATCGCTTGATGTATAATTAGCTATCCAAATATTATCTAAAGCATCAAGCACAATTCCCCACGGGCCATTAAGATAATCGGATCCAAAAGATGTTAAATAATCGCCACTGAAATTATACATATCAACGCGATTATTAGAAAAATCCGTAATATAAGCAACACTTGTTGATGTGATCGCAATTCCGGCCGGATATGCATTCGTTCCGGTCAACTGAATAGACAAAACAACCGTATCGGTTTCCGGATCAATTCGCAGAACTCGACGATTCGCAGCGGTCGGATGTGCACAGCACACCCAGATATAGCCAGAAGCATCAAGCGCAATTGCCTCAGGATATGTTACTAATCCATTACCAGTATAAGATTCAAGCAGTATCCCATCACTATCATATTTATCAATTTTTCCATTGATTCCTGCATCATAATCACAGGCAAACAAATTGCCATAAATATCAAATACCATGCCATGATAGACTTCTGAGACAAAATCTTCCTGATATATCCATTCGGTGTCTTCTGACAATTTTTCGCTATATGTATTCCCCCCATTATCCCGGAACTCAACAAGGTTCTCCGCTTCATTTATATCGATCTCAACCCGATGTGCCCCCGCCCCGATGGGAAAGTCAGCCGTAATAGTTGTATATGTTGGCGTTGCAGATGACACGTCATCACAGAGCGTCACATAGAGGAAATTATCAGCCGTGATTCCAATCTCAATGCGGTTGTTACCTTCTGCTTGATTCTCAATTTCAAAAAGCACTTCTGCGACATCCTCATTGACTCGTTCAATCTCAATCACAAAATGAAATAGCTCTGAAGTATAGAAGATGTCTGCCAGCTCCGTATAAAGAAATTCACCCTCTACCTCTGCTCCCGACACTAAGAGGAGGGAATAAGTTGTCTTGGTGTCAATGGTTGGCGTCTCAGGCGTCTCAATAACAATGGAAGTATCTGCTGTCAATTTGAGTGTTAATGTCGAGAGATTCACTGAAGACACGCGCCCAGTAAACAATGGAATAAAGTCAGCCTCCGTAAACCCGGGAAAGCTAAACCCCTGATACAATGCAATCTCGCCAGTCAACAAAGTTTCGTTCTCAAGGAGGTCTGTGAAATATCTATCGGCATTATCGAGTGTGATCGTATAGGTTGACATTTCCTGCGTTTGTAGGCAAAGGAAAACATTTTCACCCTCACTTGACAAAGAAACGCGAAAATCGCCAAAGGTCAACACCCGCGCCTGCCAATCAAACACATCAATATCTGCACGCAGATGCGCTTCTTGTGGCGTCTCCTTGCCAAAGCACCGCCAGCCCGCATCTGTCTTGAGATAACAGAGCAAGATCGGCTTTGCTCCTGCCTGCCGTGCTTGATTGTAGGTATCAGTATAATAGCGCATCTATGCTTTGACCACCTCTGAGAGTTGCATGTTGACGCCGGAATAGAGCAAGAATCTAAAATATTCTCGGCTAAACTCCGCTAAATTTGTCCACTCCATTAACGCCAGGTCTGTGATAGTATCGGAAAACAAGTGTAACCAAAAGGGTGTGACACGATACGTAGTTAAGTCAACAATTGCCTCTTGTAAGTCAAGCAGCGTATTAATATCAGCCGTTTTCATGGTGTTCCCAAACGTTAAGTTCAGGGTTCGGCTGCGACTGTAGGCATATCGCCGCATGACGCCAACCTCGCTGACATTGCTTTGCAAGTTATATCCATCCCCCCTTGACGATCCCCATGATGCGTTAATTCTAACCAGGGACGTATAATCGCCAAGATACAGATTGCCAATCTTGAGATAAGTATCTGTATTTGTGGCATCGGCTATAACAATTCGCCAATAGCGATATTCTTCGGAGAGGTATAAGATCAATGGGTCGGTGATAGATGAAAACGTATAAGTATAAGCAGGAGGCTCCCAGGCGTTTGAGGAGTTCGCCTCTATCGTCACAGTAGCGTCGGCGGTGAAGTTGTGATCTGCGAGAATAATGGCTGTTGGGGTAAGCGCCAAGCCTAAATCAATAACCAGATTCTCCGAGATGATCCCGGTTGACTTCCAGTAGGTATTCCGGTCAAGGTCAAGAAGTCGTTGCCGTCCGTATGTTGCCCGTGCAAACCATTTCCAGGTATCAGCCAGCGCAAAGTCATCCCCCACTCCGCCGGTATGCGCAACCGTAAGAGCTGATCCTAACCCGTCCGCCCCCAAAGCATACACTGGCATTGTACGGGTAAGCACCCCGGTTTCTTCCCATCCTGCCCCAGTATTGTCGGTCTTCCAGCGAAATGTTGACTCTCCGACCTCTGTTCCTCCTGCAATGGAATCAATTTCAAGTGTATAGGTCAGATCAAATTTCCCGGCAAAGTCGCCAGTAACCGCAAGGACAGCCACGCCTGTACCGGTTTTGACTGTGCCTGTGATGCGCCCGGTTGCTTGCGAGGAGGGAGTCATCATCCCTTGAGTAACAAAATTATTTGCTAAAATACGCATTGCGCCGTAACTCATACCGAGACACTCCTTCTACCGATAGATTTTATTATCTGCGAGACTTCCCTGGCATAGCGTGTTTTCGAACTTTCGTCTATAATATTCTGCCCCTGAAAATTAATAATGACACTGCCTAATTGACGATCTCCCTGTTGAGGGATGCTGCCCACACTCCCCAACGATGCAGTTCCGGCTTGCCTTTCTCCGCTTTGCTGCGCCGGGCTGACAGACATGGCAGACAGAGGAGTAACCGCCGGACGTGCACTCATCCCAGCCATAATCCGGTCAAGCTCCGTGGCTTCTCGCGTCCCATCTCGCATTCTTGCGATAATCAGATCGAGCGACGTTGCTACTCGTTCCGTTGTTATTGGGATATGTGCAAGGCTTTGATCGACAGCATTCGCAGCCCTTACCACATCAGGCAAGACACTTTGATAGACGGCATCAACGCCATATTCATTCATCGCCTGATTTGCTTTCTGCGTTTCCTCAGTAACCTGTGACATTTCTGAGGCGGCAGCATTGGCAGCAGAGGAAATATCCTCTAATGGGGCAGGAGAAAGCCCACTCATTGCGTCGGTCGCATCTTGCGCCGCTACGACGGTCTCTTTTGTCGCATTTTTTGCCCCAGAAAGCTTGTCAAGCACCCAATCCACCGCCCCGCCGATTTTATCTTTAATATAGCCGCCAATCTCCGCAAAAATTGATTTGGCAATGTCTAAGAGCATTGATAAAGTATTTTTAAAGGCATCTCCAAAGGCAGCAAAGGCCATTTTTGCGCCCTCAACAAAATCCTGTGTCAACATGACATTGATACTTTCAATCATGTCAACAATAAATTGAAACATCGGTTCAGTGACTTTTCTCGCGGCCTCTATTGCGACTTCAATTGCATTCCAGGCTTTTCCAAAGAGTTCAACCAGTGGAGTAAGTTCTTGCAATTTTAATCCAATCCCAGAAAAAAATTCAATCACTTGCATAGCAATTGGGGCAATATCAGTCATTGCGACTTTAACAGATTCAAATATACCAGGGAGTGATTGAATAAAACTTGAGTCTCCACTGGTTAAACTCTTGAAGAATGTGCCTGCTGCGATGGATAAATCTTTTAATAATTGCCACGCCTGCCCTGCATACTCTATCATCTGAGGCAACCATTCATCAACTTTTTGTGCTATCTGTGTAATCCATTGGATTATTGACTGTATCGCTACCGGAATATCTACAGAAAGAAATGTTTTGAGTTCTTCTGATTGTGATGCCCATTCGACAAGACTAGCGATAAGTGGCTTTAATCCAGTTTCCCATAAAGCAATGACACTTGTTTTTAGATTTTCAATAATGCCTTGCGAAACAAGCCATTCTGAGAACTGTAATGCAATGTCTCTTATATAGGTGAGTGCCTCATCAAAAACAGGAATAAGTGCATCTGTAAACATGCCTGCGGTATTTACAAAGATTTCTCCTATAGATGCCCATAGGCTTGATGCCCGGCTTGTTGTATTTTCGAATTCCTTTGTAATGGAATCCATATTTGTAATACTTTGGGCTGCCGGGTCTAAAAATTTCTGTTGTAATTCCTGCCCCATGCCTGCCAATCCAAGTAACGCAGTCGAAACGCCCGCCCCTGAAACTTTTAATTCTTTTAAAGCAAGAGAAACCTTCTCAACACCATCCGGTGTTGCCGTTGCCATTTTATCTATATTTTGTAATAAATATTCAAATGCTCCTCCAATATCTGTCTGTATTAATGTCCTTAACTTATTTACATCAAGTGAGAACACTTTTGCAAAACCATCAATATTTGATGTCATTTGTTTGAATGCTGTCTGTAACGCTGTCGCTCCGGTATAAGATGAGACCCCCAATGAATCCATCGCAGCAGCAAAACCCAAGGTGTCAGAAGCAGAGAGTTTAAATGATGCTGCTACAGGAGCAAGCCGACCGGCCATATTCACGATATTTGCAGAAGCGGCATCTGTGGTGTCTGATAAGACATTGATCGCATTCCCAACTTTCCCAATTTCATCCGCTGACATCCCCATTAATGTGGCAAATTTACCGAGTGAATCCGCTGTTTTTTCAAAAGACAAGTCAAGCGCACCGGCTGTCATGGCGACGCCTTTTGTAAATTCAAGTGCAATGTTCTTTGTTTTTTCAAAATTATCCCCTGCAATAAGACCACGCTGCCCAGCGGTTTCAAGTATTTTGGCTAAATCATCCGCCGCTATCGCGCCCTTTAGCTGCTCATTCGACATTTCTCGGACATCTTTTGTTAATGCTTCTATTTGTTCGCCGGTTAAATTTGCGGTACGCTTCACGCCTGACATCGCGTCTTCAAGCTCGATCGAATTTTTAATAGAGTCTCTTAATCCATTAAATGCAGTTGATATGACATCACCAATCAGAGCAAATGCAGACTGAGCAAGGCTGACAATCCCGTCAAAAATGCCCTTGAACCCGCTGAGTAACAGAGAGGAGGCTTTCCCAACAACACCCGTTAAAGAAGAGAGAATCCCATCGCCAAAGCCAGAGAAAACAGGCAAATCAATGTTTAAGTCCTTAAAAGCGGATTGCATCTCTTTTTTTAGCTGTTCAAGTTTCTTTTGAAAGGCGTCGATCTGTTTTTCAGAGTCGCCTAAATCAACAATGAGCTTAAAAATGATTTCATCTGCCATTATAACAATACCTTTTTTATGGTCTGTATCATCTGCTGTTTCTCTTGTTCAAGAGGCTTAACAAATTTTCTCACAGGCAAGCGTGTTGTTCCGTATTGATGATATTTAGCATAAAACGTCGAATAGACATTTAAAATATTCAAGCGCCCTTGTTGCAGCCAAACCCTTAGCTCTGAAAGGCTTTGATTCTTCATTTTTCCTGTCTTATTGAGTATCGGCCAGGGATAACTCCGTTTACGTTCCGGCCATTGTGGGTCTCTCCCTCCTGCTTGGAAATTGCTTTGCGTACTATTCATCATCACGTTACTTATATCATCATACGTTTTTTTCGCTTTTATCCCAGCTTTCATCTGGTTCAGATGTTTCATGGCTTGCTCAAAGCCGGTGATTTCCCATTTCGCCATTATTTGAAATCCTCATAATAATGCTGTAAAATTATCGTTCCCTGCAACAAGCCCTTTGAGATGAACGCAGGGATATTACGTAATTGATAATCAACAGAGAGGAGTTGACACGCATTTGTTATTGAAAATGTCTTATTATGATACCTCTCTTCTATCGCATTGAGATTATCTACAAGGCTTGTATCTGCAGCATCTGCAATGAGGCCATAATCTTCCCCGAACCCTTCTTGTATTAACGTCAACCCGATTTGGTAGTCTTTTTGATACACATACGCGCCGAGACACATTAAAGGCGTCGTAATCGTCAAGGGATAGATGAGCAAACAAGGGAGGGGCGTTGAGAAATCAGGTGGCAAGACATCTGTTTGAGGTATCACATAATACGACCAGACAAAGGAAAGCACCTCACCTGTTTGCGTGACGGTTTCCAGGTCTGTTTTATACGCAGATAAGAGACTTTTTAAGACATCACTACTCATTCCATACCTCGTAAATTGTCTGTATCTTCTCCCAGGTTCGTCTAAAATTTACGTTTAATTCATGGCAAATTAGATGCAATACCTCTACATTGAGGATAGGCTGTACTCCTGTTTCGCCCTTGCCTCCCTTGCGAACACTAATAAATTGTGAATAGGGATATATCACATGAAACAGGTTAAAATAGAATATCCATTCAGGCGAAAGAGCGTCTAACGGGTCTCCATGTTTTGAGCAAGGCAAGGGGATTGTGTGTCGTTGCAAGGGCGGGAGGTTCTTTGCAATTTGCTCTTCAAGACAAAGAACACAATGGGTCGGATGGCCTGCCTTCTCCCATTTCACCCGCCATCTCAGTTTTTTTCATCTTCTGCTGCTGCCTCTTCTGCCAATTTCACAGAGCCGTCAAAGACTTTCGTTATCTCAGCAAGCACGTAATCCATAAACGACGGCTGCCGGACAAAGACACGCTTGAGCAAGGTCTGATCATGTTTCTCAAATAGACCTATTGAGTCAACGACACAGAGGTCAACCAGAGCTTTCGCATAGTCTGTTTTTTTGCTCTTGAGTTCCGCTTCTTGCTGTTTGCGATACCCCCGGAAAACAATACGATTAAACTTATTAAAGAGGACTTTCTGTTTTTCTCGTATCTCATCAGAGAGCTTGACTGTAATCGTTGGCTTTGGGTCAACCTCTGCAATCCGGTCAAGTGTAATGATTTTCTCTTCTTCATTGTCAGCTAACAAAGCCTGACTATCAAACAAAACTTGTACGCTATTTTTCATAAGGGCATCCTTTGGTTAATCGTTAAAAATAGGCCATGACAATTTCATCCATTGTTCCGGTTGCCTGACTTGACACGTCATTTCTCATCAAGGCATCCATTGTGAGAGCAACTTCCATGTTCTGTATTTGAGAGAGATAAATTGTGAAAATGTGATTCTCTTCATCCCCCATATAAATTACAAGATCGCTAAGAATCGCGTTATCTCTGACAAGAAATTCTTGCCAATCTTGCCAGTAAGGATTTTTCGCAACGGTTACGGTTCTTCCTATCGCCTCAATAGCAACTTTCCCGGCGGTCGCTGCCATACACTTGACAACTTCTTGCTCCATCCCAACCGTTAGCGTCAAAGAGTCTCCGACCCCTGCACACTGTTTGCGAATAATATACACCGTATCATCTGCACTGACAGCCCCAGTTGCCGCACTATGTGTAATCGTCGTATCTTGACCGGCATAGCCAGAAACGTTTGAGACTGTTTCAGTTTCCCAAACCCCTTCCCCTGTTTCAAGTAAGATTAAATCGCCGGCCGCGACTCCAAAATCAGGCGTGGCTAAAATTGTCTTTGTTGTCGTAGGTGTTCCCTTTGCGACTCCGGCGAAAATCGCCCGGAGTTCCACGCCTAAGCATGTCAAAAACGCAGTGGTTTTGTCTAAGTTTGCCGCGAAATCCGTAGCCGCCGCGTAATCGTAGGTAGGCAGGCTTGCCATAAACGTGAAATCCAGAGGAACACGCTGCCCAACTTCAAACGTCGCTTCAAGCTGGGACGTTTTACAGCCTGAATATCGAATGTATTTTGTTCCGTCAAATTGAGCAAGTACTGAATAGGCAGGCCAGGACGTGTCAGAAAGCATGAAATTTGTGCCTGCTAAGACATCTGCGCCAATTACCGGGGCTGCCGAAAGAGGAGGCCAGACAGCAATGGTTGTTGTGTCTATTGGCGGCCCCCCGCTTTCTGTGATCGCTGTAATTCGTGTCAACTCAAGCTGCCCTGTTCCGGTTACATCAACGATAATCAGTTGACCTACCTCCATGTCTGTTGGATGTGTCCCAAGCACAAATGACAGGGCAGTTCTTGGAGTATCATCTTTGACCGTGTTGTCATTCGCATCTACTTGCGAACCGAATAACGATTCAAGCAAGTAATGACATTCAGGTGTTGAACCGCCATCAGTCCCTCCTGAACGCGCATAGACCGGTATCATGCCACCTAAATCATCAGACCACATGCCAACAACAGACTTGCTCTTGCTCAGCGTCCCCGAAATCGTGTCATCTTCGAGAAATTCCCGGTCAAGGTTGAGCTCTAAATCTTGCCTAAGCAACAGCCCATCTGTCGCTGCAGGGGCTTCATACGTATAAGGTGTCGTCTCTTTCTTTACACCTAACGTTGTATTATTTAGTCGTGTAAATGCCATAATTATACCTCATTCCAGTAAGTTAACTCCTCGAATTGACTGTCGGTCTCCTCGAAAACATATTTGTCTGTCATGCTTTCAGTCGCGCCATACAGCCCGACCTTATAGTCTCTGATATTCTCAAGGCTTTGTATTGCACCTCTATAAATCTCGATAATTAAGTCATTTTGTGCATAATTCGCACTACTGAAATAATGCAGACACAGATCATCAGAGATCGCAAGGAGTCGCGCTGGGCAATCTGCACTTGTCCAAGCTGCAAGCTGTGTTTCGCCATATCTCTGAACTAAATATTCAAAGATCAGTCCAGAGGCATATTGAAACCCGGCTGTCAGAGTATCAGGGTCAGGGATGGAGTCTTTATCTTTGTCCGTCCATCCCTTGATCCGCTTACTATTCGCTCGCGTCTGAACGCTCTGCAATGTTGAAAATTCTGGTAAGGCCATATCAATTAAGGCGCATCAGTTAAAGCCGTTAACGTATAGTAATAACAGACAGCCGTAATTTCGCCAGCGGTAAAATCTGCTCCTTGTGGTGTTAAAGTAATATCCGTTTCTCCTGATGTTATTGCCGTCGCGTCATTCGCATCAAAAAAGGTATTGACCTTTGTATTCTTTGCGGCGGCGGTTGCGGCGGCGGCAATCTCCTGAGTTGCGCCGCCAGAATACGCGGCTGACCAGGTGTTATCCCCATCATTGGTTACGGCAACATCAACCCTCAACTGGCATGAATGCAAGAGTGCATTCGCAGGAATATTGACCTCAATCGTATCCGTTGCACCTGTCAATGTCCCGCTTGAGGCGGTTGTAGTGTGCAAAGTTAACGCTCCGCTACCCTCTGTAGAATCAACAACAATGAAAGACGGGGCTTGAAATGTTCCATCTGTGACAACTGCTCCATTGACCGCGTTTGTAATGGTTTCATCATTTTCAAGCGTAATTCCCCCGCCGGTAACATCTAACGCGCCTGAAGTTGCCAACGTTGTCGCTGTAATAAGTACCGTTCCATCGACTGCATTTGTGATCGTCTCATCATTGGATAAGATCAGCCCGCCAGCGCCAGTGATGTCAACCGATCCAGTGATGACCTGATTTCCAATAATTGTTACGGTTGTTTCTGTAATATAGAGGTTGGTCGCGCTGGTCGCATTATCAAGAGTCGCTCCGCCCACAAGCGTTAAAATCCCCGTACTTCCAAGACTCATCTTCGTTGCAGGCGTCGCCCCGGCAGCCATGAGCATCCAGTCAAATCGAAAATCTTCAGAGGTTGCCGTGACATCAGAGGCAACGACCGCAATTCGCGCCGCCAATTCTGTGTTGGCTGCGGCGGTTTCCTGATACCAGTCCAATGATAAGCCTATCCCCGCTGCTGGCGTGTCGCTTGTCGTATGCGTAAACGTCACAAGTGGATGAACCGTGTTTGTCAGTGCGGTTTCCTCTGCGACATCCCATCCTGATTCACTTGATACATAGCTGATTCGAATCGTCTGCCCAGTTGAATCCCAGACATCTTGCAAGACGGTATCCACGACATTCAGCGCCGAGACTCCAGGAGTAAAAGCTAAAAGTAGAACAATGAGCAATATACACACTTTATTTGTCATATTCATATTTTTTACCTCGCTTTGGTTCGATTGGTACATCTATCACGTGTTCCCATAAGACAACGCTCCCAGGCCAGCCCTCGCCTTTTGAATGGCAAAACTGACGAGCGGCCTCTGTCATCTGTATCATAGTCTTTGCTTCAAGCGTCGCTTCGTTGCCTTTTTTCGTCTTAATCTTATATTTCATAGACTAAAAGGGCAGGCTGCCCTGCCCCCTCCTTTAATACAGAGCGTCAATCCGGTATGCCATCGCGTTATAATGACTGAGATAGGTATAATAATTCCACATATCCCAGGTCGTCACGCCGACGCCACCAGGACGCGGTTCAAAGGTTTCATTCACAAACCAGCCTTCTGAAGGCTCGCCTTTGCCGTCTGGCTGCCAGAAGAGATGCTTCATCCAGGAAGGCTGTCGCGGGCGTGGATTCGCGTCAAACTGAAACAGTAACATGCAATTGCCCCAAATTTCAACGGTTGTCTCGTCTGTTGGATCTGATGAATCGGTGATCAAGCTGCCACGTGCAACCCATAAGTAGTCAAGCTGCCAGTAATTTTTCAGGAAATCAACGGTAATGGTAGGGTTGACTTGACCGTCTCTCCGCGAGCCTGAAACATTGGTTGCGCTCTGAATCGTGGCGTGCTGTTGTAAATATCTGTACGCGGTTTGACTGATAATGCCTGCATTTGCGTTATATCCGGCGGCCTCGATAACTGTCCGCCCAGCGGTAATGTCATCTAATGAATCTGCGGTAGCAACCGTTGACCAGGGCGTCGCTGCATTGGCATAATGGCTGGCGCTGGCATAATTCGCATTGGTTGTGACAAACGTATAGAGGGCTTTCTCTTTCAGCTTTTTCATGAGGAAAGTATTGATAGCAAGCTCTTCCTCTATCATAGATGCGCCGGTTGTATGCCCGTATTTTTGCGGACTGCCCAGGTCTGCCATAGAGAACTGAAAGCCTCTGGCGATTGGCGTAATGTGAAAATCCAGAAAGCTGTCAGTCGTGTTTGAAGTTTCAGGCACGGTAAATTTTGAGGCTATTACCCGTTTCTCTTCGAAGTATGACCGAATATCTTTCTTACGAAACTTCCCAACCTCATCGCCGGCATTAAATGCCGGGAATGCCATATTATAAACAAGATTTGCATTCGGATCGGTTAGCGCATAGGCTAACATTTCCATGTCGCGCTTGTTAATCGTATTGATCGTATTCGACATAAGATGTCACCTCCCTATGTTGTGGCATAATAACTCCCCATTAGCGTCAAGTCCACAGTGACATGCCCATTAATGGTCGTTTGTAAGGTTAACGGCATCCCGACGATAATATCCTGATCCGCCGTACAGGGCGTGACTGCGCCAGCGTCTGCCGCTTTCAGGGGAATCGTCAGGGAGACAATCGGCGCAGCAGCAATGCAAACGGCCTGATCCCCTCTGACAAGTTCGGTTAACGCGCCCACTTCTGAAATATCCACGCTGCGCGGAAACACGCCCGCAGGCATTTCGCCCGCGCCACAAATATCGGCAATATATTCGCTGGTTAATTTGCCCACCTGCCCTTCAACGACATCATTCGCGGCGAAGACCGGAATACTCTTCTTATGGTCAATTTTCCATCCTGGTTGTGTTCCCATGATTATTTCCCTCCGTACAGCCCTTCATTGGCCTTTTTCCAGGCGTCCGAAGGGGATAACCCGTCTTTCTCATACTCTTTCATGAGTTCAACAGGCGTTTTCGGTTTCTGTTCATCTGTTGGCGGTGCATTCACTCCGGGTGCAATCTGCCCTAACGCGACTAACATGCCTCCATCTTTTGAGGCTAATTCTACGACTTCATTGATAAGATTCATGAAGGTTTGTCGCGCTGGTTTCTGGCCTTCTGCTAACTCAATGACTGCCCCGGTTTTTGTCCCGGAAATTAGCGGCTCAATCATATCACAGAAGGCTTTTGACGGTGCATACACCACGCCATTCGCGCCGGTGATATGCTTCCCGCGCAAATCCTTCATAAACTCCGTGACGTCGCGCTGGGCTTCTCGCGCTTGCATCTCGACAATTTTCTTGTCAAGCGCGGCGCGATCCGCCTTTTCCGCCTCATGCAGTTCCTTGTACGATTGCAATTCAGCGGCTTGTTGCTCTAATTTTGCCTGTAATTCGGTCACGATCCCGGTTTCAGGCATGTGTTGATCTCCCATATCATCAACCTCCTGTGGTGATGTGTTGGTATTTACTGTTTCGGGATCGCCCGACAACAGTACTAATACAGGGTCTTCTCCCTGCGAAAACTCTATCTGTAACTTCTCATCTTGCCCGGTGACGGCTGGCGGCGTCTCTGGCCAATCGTTATTCAAGAACGCGGTTGACCGGACAGCCATGTCATAGCTTTCCCCCGTCGCTGGGTCTGTAAAGGGTATCAATTCGACGCTGCGCTTCGGAAACCTGATTTGGATCGCCTCAGCAATGTCTGTCGGGACGTTGCGAAAGGTCTGCGTCAACCAGGGCACGCGCTCCCCCGTCTCCGGGTGTTCGAAGTACTTCTTGTTATACTCGACTTCTACGCCTTTGGTTCGCTCTTTTATCGTGTCCGCTAAAATGCCATTATGGACGAAGTTGATAAACCCGGGCATTTTCGCCAGTTTCAGGCTTTCGTTGCCACGATAGACGCCGGTATCCAGACTCTCCTTGACAAGCGGAATCAGGGCTTGTGAGCCTTGCAAGATGCGGTCAAGTTCTGCTTCTGTGATCACGATGTCTCCGGCGTTATGGCTTTTGTGCGCGCCTGCCCGGAGAATCGGCACGTCTTTCAATGTGGCAAGTTCATATATGGTTTCCATAATTTCTCCTTTACAGACACAGGCGTTTGCGGCGTGGGGAACACAAAAAAAGCACTCATAAGCGTCACCATATCATCAAATAAAGATTCGTATAATTACTGCCCGGCGTCGCGTTTCGCGCCTGAATCGCCACGCCCTGCTCTAAGTATATCCAATCAAAGACTTGTGTTGCTTGCCCAGGGACATAGAGATGCGCGGTTGTTCCGGCGTCTAAGGAGAGGACAGCGGGATGCGTTCCGGCGTTATAGACTGCGAGATGTGCCTTGTCTTCAGAGGGCGTCAGAATTGTCGCAAAGGCGTCTGCTCCGGTCGCGCTCAGGGCATACGCATCTGGGACGCAATGCGCTGCCGGAATCGTCTTGACATGTAACGCGCCGAGTGCGCTGTCATAGACAGCGTTGAATAAGGTTCTCAGTGGTGTTCCCCAGCTTGCCATAATTCTCCCTCGTGTCAGCAGGCAAAAGAAAAAGGGGCATGTTCGAAGGTTCGGCTCCGAACAGCCCCTTGTTTCTCTCTTCAACGTGAACGTGGACATGCGCACGTTCACGTCTTAGCCTGTCTTGTGATTATAAGCCTTGCATACTTGTCAACATTGGCACTTTTGCCTTTTGCTCTAATAATGCAAGATCGTCAAATAATTGCTTTTTGGCAAGTGGCGACAAGGATTTTTTCTCTCGAATCGCCTCTTTCATTATCTGCACGGCTCTTAAAAAGCCTTGTCTATATATCTTATCCGGGTTCATCAAAGTCGCTCCAATGATTTCAGGTTCGGGAGTTTATCGTCCGGCGTCAAGGTCAACCCGGAATCGTGAAACTCCTGTTGCATCATAGGTTGCTTGTAGCAGCGGCAATTATACGATAATGGGAATTTCACCCGGCGAATCCAATTGTCATCGGCCAGTCGTGCTACGTTTAAGAGCTTCTTATGCGATGGGCGCACTCGCGGATCCTCTTGCGTTTTCAGGACAATCGCGTAAATGCCAAAATCTTGCTCAATCATGGCATCTACCGCGCGTGAAAACGCAGTTTGTCGCGCATAGCGAAACGCGGTCATGAGGTCAGGCAAGGATGCGCCAATCCCTTCTCGTTTATACTGCCTCGAAAACTCCGCCCACGCATCGGCCTCATTCGTATAGTCCAGCGTATCGGCAATGAGGTTTAAAATAGTTTGCATCGCGGCGGTATTATTGCGTAACGCGGCAATCGTGAACGAGGCGTGCTTCTCCTCTTCTGGCAAGCGGTCAAACTCGCGCTTGCTATACACGGGCATCGTGCGGAGGATGGTTTTCGCTTGCGCTTTGACGCTTTCATAGACCGGGGGCAGGGCTAAGTCAGAGGGGAATTTGATTGCCGTGACCGGTTCGTCCTCGTCAGCGGCTTGCAACTCGGCCGGCGTTTCAACAACGATGTCCTCTTGCTTCGCGCCCATCCGCGTCTGCTGGCCTTCCGGCGTGGTCGGCATAATGCGATCCGGTGGAATCAGTTGAAGCTGTGGTATGCCTTTGACTGCATTGCCGTAATTGTAATGTAACCAGAACCGGTTAAATTGATACGTAAATGCCAGTGAGAGCATTGAGGCGGTTATCTGTTCTCTATTGCTTTTCTCACGGACGGTTGTTGACTCCTCTTTCGCATAGCTGCCATATTTGCCCTCTCCAAGAGCAGTCGCAGATCCACAGAGTAAAATAGAAATTGACTGGACATACATCGTATAAAAGTCCATGAATGCGGCGGAGTCAAGCTCTAATTTCTCACTTCGGATATTCGCATTCTCATGAAATATCCCGGCAATCCGTACACCTAATTTTTTGACTCCGGCCAACAAAGTTTCTCTGGCCTCAATACTCCGATTGTCATTACCGGCGATAGAATTGTCAAAGGAGGCTAACCACATGCCAAACCCGGCTTTTTTCATGCCCTCGCGCCATGCGTCAAAGATGCCTTGCTGGTTGGCGTCATCCTCATAGCCTGTACCTGTGCCTTGCCAGGTCTCAATCAGCTTAAGCAGACTACGCAAGAGGCTTTGACCGTAAGGATTGTTGAAAAGCGGGTCATGCGTTATGAGCATAAACTTGCCGGGCGGCATTTTTACAAGCTCTGATGACCAGGCAGTGCTATAGGCGTGTTTCTTGCGATAGATGCCCGGCGGCAAGTCATACGGGAATAAGACAAACTCCTGTGGGTCTCGACTCCAAATAAACGGCGAATACACCCCTTCATCATTGCGATCCCATTCAATTTCTCCGATTGCCCGGCCGTAAATTAAGGCAGGGTCTTGCAGACTCTTAAGTATGGGCTGAAACCCGCCATCAAACCACTCATCATATTGCGTTGCCAGATGTTCCCATTGCACATCATCTCCATCATCCGGCGTGGTATAGGCTAGTTGAGAAGGGAAATATGAACCAAACTCATTTGGATCAAGACCATGCGCCGAGACAAACAAGCGAGACGCATCTGAGTAAAGCAAACCCGCTTTAACATGGGGATTGACAAAGGCTCTGAAATACCGGTCGCCTTGTGATGTGGCGTCTATCGGGTCGGGATTGAGGTTTGACTGGTAGCCTGTCCAGGAAAGAGACTGGCGATCTATATATCGACCAAAAGTTGAATAGAGTTGTTGTATCTTTGGCAGTTTCGCTAATGATTTATAAATAGATGTTATGACACTCATGCGCTATATATAATATTTGAGTATCTATTTGTCAAATTATTTTTTATCTAAGGCGCATAGCGAGGTTTATTTTTTGACTGTAATCGTGAAATTAAACGAGGGCAAAGGAAATGTTTTCGTCAGAAAAAATAGGTGTAATGTGAGGAGGGGTAAAATTACGAGGGTAGGCTGGCTGAAATTGCTCAAAGGGATTGAAAAAACAGGAGGAAAGCAAGGCAAAAAGGATCACAATACAGGCAAGCAATATATTTTTATTCATGGTGAAATCCGCCTTGTTTGGCACGTCTTGCCTCCAGTTTATTTTTCAGCGCCGCTAATATAGCTTGCTCTTTTTTATGGGGGATTTTCAATTTCTCAACATTATAATACTCTTGAGGTAATATTGCCGAAAAATCTAAATGCTCAAAACGTTGATCAGCGTTCATCATAGGTTCTGTTTCAAAATAGACATAATCAAGAAGTTTTTTCAAGTCCAGAGAACCAAAGCGGAGGACTATTTTTTGAATAAGCATCTTTGTCGCAAGTTCGACAGTACTTGTGAACCCTTTGGGAGGCAAGATTATTTCGGCTTGTTTCTCTTCAGGAAGTTCAATCTTCTCAATATTAAACAAATATGGGCCATACAGATAATAGACCCAATCTGAATTTGTTAATCGCTCTCCATTTCTACGGAAATACTCAACTTCGGCAAGGTAGGCGAGTTTTAACAGTTTTGTTTTAGAGATACCTCTACCATGTTCCGAGAAATAGAATGAGGCAATTTCTAATAAAATGTCGGCTATATTTAGCATGATGCCAACTGAATCTTCTTCTGAAATATTGTCAACAAATTTTCGCCTTTATTTCGCCAAATTTTATAGATCAGGCAATAAGCCCGCTGCGAGTCTTCGAGCAGGGAGCGGGATCTGTTTTTATGCTAACGACTCCCATGATTCCCGCTTGCCTCCGCGACAAGTACTCCGTTTGGAGTACCACATAACCTGACAGAGCGGGGGCAAAGCGGGACGATAACTTTTATTCTGGAGGTTTAAACGCTAACCATCTTTTATGAGCATCTTCCCCGTCAACGTCAAGTATATCAATAACTTGTCGCATGTGAGATGTTTTTCCTGAATTGAATTTTTCGTATGCTATCCAAAACTCTTCTAATTCTTCTACTAACTTTTTAATATCATCATTCGGATGGTAAGCAGGAATTTTTACATGCCTTATGTTATCCCAGTTAATTCTCCCTCGATTCATTCCTGTAGTAGTTGATAAAATATCACCCAATATTTCTTTGGTTCTGATAAGGGTTGAATAATAAACAGCCTCTTCGTGTGTTTTGGCAGTAACAATTGTGTATTCATTGGAAACAAATTTCCCAGAATGATACGGGGGAACAATACCAATTGCCCCTCTACCGACTCCCATGTTGGACAACAATATATCCCATTCTTTTACTATATAAAGAGATGAATAGGAACATTTTTGTCCATCAATAACATCGCCGTCAATAATATCACCATCATAGTTTACTCGTAAAAATTGATATATTTCATCAGCCGATACTTTTACTTTTCTTTTAGCTGCCAATGAAAGCTCTTTTCCTATAGTAGTAACCTGTAATCCTTTACTTTTCCATTCATTCTCCTTACGTCCACGATCATTTATGCAAAACTTTACATCTAAACGATCTGAGAGGCTATCTGCCGAAACTAAATAATTACCTGCAATCCCATCATTATATTTTTTAAAATCAGCGATTATCCTTTTTTTTTCAAACACTTTTTCTTCTTGTAGTGATTGTGCGCTTATTCCTATACGTTGAGATACTTTTCCTTCAAGTCCTGTATATACTGCATTTGTCATAAAGACATCTGTTTGTTCTTCATCTGGTTTTTTAAGACGCAAAATAATAATAGACGTTTTTACTCGTGCAGAAGCTCTCCTAAAAGCATCTCCCGGAAGAGAGATAATCCCGATTATAATAAAATTTTCTCTGATATACTTTCGTACCGATGCATATTTTGACCCTGAAAGAATAGATTCATCTATTATAGCAAAAATTTTACCTTCTTGGCTAATAAGTTCCTTATACCGCTCAATAAACATTACGCTACTGAATAAAGAATTTTGAGCAATCCCCATATTATATTGTGCCAAAATCTTAGCTTGATAACTATCATCTTTGCTATATTGCATAGAAAATGGTGGGTTTGATAAAATGACATCAAATTTTTGATTGCGAGCAATTAACAAATCTTTTAACTCATCATGTTGTCTATTCCCCTCAATATCAGATCTCCCGACTCTTCCTATTGATTTATCAAGAGAATCAGCAAAAAATATATTACTCCCTCCATCGCCATGTAAATACATATTCATCCGTGCAATTCGATATATTGCTGGATTACTACCAGCATCTATTCCAAAGAGGCTTTCATCTTGTATTCGTTTCCCAATCTTCTTTCGTTCAACGTTTGATATTCCTACCAACGATTTTAGTTTATTAAGCATTACATTTATTGCCGCAATTAAAAAACCTCCCGATCCACAGCACGCATCTAAAACAATATCAACTCGTTGCTTAGAAACCTCAATGTTTGCAAGCTCGACCATAAGAGAAACAATATCGCGTGGAGTAAAAAATTGACCTAATTCTCGGCCACGAACAGTAGCATCAAGAAATGATTCAAAAATGCGGCCATGTATATCTTCTTCCATTCCAGCAAAATCTATATGTTCTATTTCTTTTACAATCCATTTTATAGTTTCTTCATCTAAATTGATTTGTTCGTCCTCATTAAAAATTCGCTTCTTCTTCCCATCTTGGATTTCTTTTTCTAATGCACGGACAAGATTCCTAAAAAGAGGATCATTTATAGGACTCTCATTTTCAGTTTGATTTGCAATCCAATGTAAAGAAAATACTACGTCTTTATATTTAGGATGTGGGTTATTTCCGAGAGTGTTATATAGACTTCTGTCCTTCTGGATTTTTACAAAAATGATCTTAATCAATTCTTCAAATGAAGCGCTTGGACTCATCTTTTCTTTAGTCCAGATATATTGATGCAGCTTTTGAAACTTTATGGTTAGATCTGATAAGGGTATCTTTTTAAATTCAAATTCGGAATCTTCTAACGTTTCTTTTAATTTTGTTGCTTCTTGTTTTATAGAATTAGATTCTAATAAAGTCTTAAACTTATTATAATTGTCATTATTAGGCAAAAACTCGATGAATTTAAGCGAAGCTATGGGCTTTTTTCGATCCCATTGGTATAATGAAGTTACAAGACCATTTGTAATGACATAATATTGAACAGGATTATAATCATAACATTTATTAAGTTCTAAACAATATGAGGAACATTGAGACTCCCAATCTTCAATATCTTCAACAGGGGATTTAGCTTCAATTATAACGGACGGGATTCCGGCTGTCATTATAATATAATCAGGTTTATACAAAGATGACTTACTTCCTTTGCCAACTTTAAATTCACCTATTGCAGTTTTTAACGCAATATCTTTAGGTGAATATCCTAATGCCTCCAAAAGAGGATTGATAAAACGAGCCTCAACACTCGCCTCATTAGTAAGTTCTGAAATACTGCAAAAAATGTTTGTTATTTCAGTCATAACGTAATATTCCAAAATAAAAAACCCGTTTCACCTTGCTGCTGATGCTTGCGGCATCGGTGCAACCCACGAAGCGAGACTTCCGGTGACTCACACGTCCAGGTGTAACGGACAAAATCGCGGCAATATCTTTTTGACTCCCGGCTCCCATTGCATACAGTTTTTTTGCGCTGGCCTCTCGATCTTCTTTCTCAAGACTTTTCCCTTTATCCTGCAAGAAACAGGCGAGCTTGAACGATTCCAACGGCGACGCAATCGCGTATTTCCACACTTGCAATGTGAAATCTGTCGCGCCTTCTGCGTTTTTCTTATACGCTAACATGCGATGTCTGCCGTCAAGCAGCTTGTTCTCTGAGTTGACGGAAATAAAACATTGCGCTGACTCAATCTGCTCAATGTCTTGAGCGTATTCTTGTACCCTTACAGGGTCATGGCCTGCGACACGTGGGTAAATGCCTTCATCAAAAATGATGTCGGCATATTTTAAAGTTACAAGTTCCTTTTGAATATCATTCACTGGATTCATGGTTCTCCTTGATATGTTGACGAATCACCCAACAAATCCACGTCCATAGCGCAGTAAAGCCATCGCGTTTCATCTGTTTCAGCCATTCGGCCTTTTCGACTGTCGTAATTTCACCTGCAAAAATTCGTTGTTTTTCCATACTCTTACAATACGTATTCAATACGCAGAAGTCAAGGAGAATTTTACTTTTTTTATGCGAGCACGACATTTGACCAGCAACATAACGCTTGTGTTCAGCGGAGCGCAAAACAGCGGGCGCCACCCAAGCTCGAAGAACACAAACAAATTTAAACGCCGCCTTTTTCGCTCCGCTGCAACACATTGTTACACGTCGCCCCTACTTCCAAGTTGGCAACGGCCCCGCAAGTATTCCAATAAGGGGGAGCCGGGCGCACCTGACGAACGCCATCAGGATGTGGCAACCAGCGCATAACAACGCCATCGGCAACCAATGACCAATCTTCCGCGATTTCCTCACACTCGACCGAGACAACTTTCCCGTACCCATAGGATCGCTTTTTCCCCAGGCTCTTAATGTGCTTTTTCAGGATGCGTTTGACCTCCTTACAATTCCCGGAGGCATACGCAATCATCTGCGGCACTAAGAGCAACGGTACGGGCATATTATATTCACGATAGATGCCATTGGTCAGGTTGGGCGAGCCTTTCGTTAAATGCAGACGGTCTTGACGAAATTTTTTCCGCCAAAATCGCAGCGTCTCAACTCCGGGCTGCTCCGGGAAAAGCGCGGAGGCGTGCCAGACCTGCGATCCGTTGATGGTTGACCGTAACAGCGGCAACTGGATGTCATCCGGCGTGTCACTGCGCAGTAAGCAGCGTTCTTGCGTCTGCATCGGCGCAAGCGCCCACGCGAGCAGTGCGTCAAGGTGGATCGGCTCGTTCGGATCGTAATATATCCCGCAGCCGTCAAGTTGAAAAATGACTTTAAAATTCATGACAATCTCCTGAGTTCAGGCCGTGCTTGTGTCAATTTCTGATACAAGTCGGGATAGTTTTTGCGTAAAAAAATAACTGTGCCCTTTTCAACTAAATCCAACGCCGTCGCGTATCCCAACCGGATCGCCCCGGTATCGGTTGGAAATTTATCATAAATGGGGTGGATCGGCAAATCATAATAGGCTAAGGCCGCCGCAACATCCTGAATTGTCCACCAGCAGATCGGCTGACATTTCCAGTGATGCGCCGGAACGGTCGTTTCAAAGAGATGTCCGTGCGCTTTGCAGGCATCCGTCCGGCGTTTCGATTCAGCAGCGCGAACCCCCACGAACGCAAGATCGTGCGTTTGGCACTGCTCCGCAATGGCGTCAAAAAAATAGCCCTGCTTGCCGAATCGCTGTGCGGACTGCTGACCAATCACATCAAACGCTGACACTGGCGATTCATCCAAAATCAACGGGCGTCCGGTCTTCTCCGCACAGGCGCGAATAGTTTCCACCGTGCCCGGAAAGGAGGCGTCGCTGATATGCGCCCAAATTTCAAACGATTTGCCCATCTCGCAGGCAACATCGTTCACGACGCCAAGCATCGCAACGGAATCTTTCCCGCCTGACAATGATAGGTAGGGCGTTGCAAAGCGTTCAAAGGCTTGCGCTGTGAAGCGTTTCGCCTGCTCTAAATACCGGCGAAATTGACCGGTGTGCTGATGGAGTTTGCCTTCTAAGCGCAGGTTGATATTGGGTTCACGCTTCATTCTTTAGTTCCTCTTGCGACGGGAGCAGGTAGCACAAAAACGCATAGAGCGCCGACAGGTAGCGCGGACGCGCCCACGCTTCAAAGTCCAGCCATGTTTTTAGCCCAACCTTGCCGATGACAAACGGCGGGCATTCCAATGATTCCAACACGCTGCGCCCAATGCCCGCCCGTAACGCCGTATTGAGGACGTCCCACCACTCCTTGACCTGCGCCATGTCTGTCAAGTCAGCCTGCCGCGTCTCAAAAAGCCACACGCGACTTTTGCCCGTGTTGACTTTCGCGTTCAGGCTGCCGTGTTTTTTATAGCTTGTCGTCGCGTAGGCGGCCCATATAGGCGGCGTATTCTCTGACAAGGCATACTGACGTACCCCTTGACGATTTAAGCGCGTAAACGTGGTTCCATCGCATATCCAGCTTGACATGCGCTCCCACTTAAATTTGAGGGCGTAGTAAGCGTCCGCGCTGACCATCTCAGAATCAGGCCGGGCTAACATATCGCCATTTGTAAACGATTTCCCTAAAAGTTTTTTGCGGGGGATGCACTCCCCCGCTGCGCCGGTAATCGCACAAATACCCTGTGTTGGTTCGCACGGCAACGCCGGGCATTCCGGATCGCCCTGGATGGATTGCGCAATTAGATTGACCGGATGATTCATACCAGTTCCCCTTGTTTTGTAATCGCTCCGATTTCTTCAAGGTACGCCAGGATTTTCGAGCGATTCTCTGACAGATACGATTCATACATTGCCGCGTTCGGGGCGTTTGTTATCTCAATGTTTGCCTGCCCCAGGCCACGACGGTTCTCTGCGCCTAAATATCCGTGTTGCTGCAAAAGGTTTAACCCCACACCCAAACACGATCGTTCCAGGTCTGTGGCGTGTTCGCTGACATCAATCCCACCCGTTAGCACCGTGCCTGCCTTGAGACATTCCGTATTGGCAAACATGCTGCTGTTGTCGCCTGCGGCGTGGTTTTCGTGGTCTTCGCGCCTGGTGAGATACGTCCACTCAAACAAATCACCAACTGACAACTCGCCGTTGCCCCATTCCTGGCATTGCGGGCGGCAATCGCAAACATTCACGCGCCCGGAAATGACACGATTGCCGAGGGCTGTGCCAAGCAGCGATAATGGCACAATCATGTTTCTGAGTTCATTCACGCCTTCAGCGCGGACTGCGCCACTGCTCCCCATCTTTTTTGATAGGGCTTTGGCCTGTTCGCTGTTTTCTTCTAGCGCCCCGCCTGCATACAGGGCATGGAAAAACCACAGATGACAGGGCGGGTTGGCCTTGCTTGGCGTCAATCCCAACGACTGTAAAAAATGATCGGCCAATACGTCGCGCATCTGGCCGCGCAGCGCGTTCCCTGCGTAGAATGGCAGGGATAGCACTTGACCTGTCGTAGAGAGGACTTGCATTCGCCGGAAGATGGTCGCGTTTCCGGCTTTGGTATCCGCCCCATGTGCGAGCGGCGAGAGGCAGGTAATCGTCAATGGAATATCACAGACGGCGGCGGGTAACGCCGTCCCCTTTTCCATCGCAGAGACGGTCAATTCAATTGTTTTCAAGGCTTCGCTGAACACGACCTCATCTGACCGAATCACCATTGCCGCAACTCGCGGATATTCCCGCAGCCAATTCAGGACGGCAGGCGCGTCAAAGGCATTCACGTTCCGCAAAAAGGCGGCGACGGTTTGTCCCTTGACGAAATCAATTTCGGTATGTAGCAGCGCGGCCAGGCGTTCCGTCATGCCCAATAATGTCGGCTGCGTACACGCCTGAATAATGCGATCCGCCAAAAAATCTGTAAATCCGCGATGAATCTTGATATCTGCGGCCTTCGAGATTGACCGCATCATTTCTAAGGTACTTTTTAATGTTTCATTCATAATTCACGCCCTCCAAAGACGTGTAACGCTATGCGTCAAACGCCAAACCCGCACCTGGACGCTGTTTGTATTGCGAAAAATTATGGTGCGCGGGTTTGGTCGTTTGCACGCAATTGTTATGCCTTGACGCATTCGTCCAGCAACATTTCTTTGATTTCGCCATCACGAGTCCTGAAGCGAACCATGTCAACATATTCATTCGACAATAGTTCAATGACTTCGCCATGCACACTTTCGTCATGTTCCCAGGCAACCATGTCGCCAACTTGGATTTCTTCTGTATCCGAAACAGCGTCATGATACAATTGACTTTGAAACACGGCATCTTCCATTTTTACGTTACCTCCATGCCTCAATTATGAGAGAGGCATAACGATAGGCGTAACCAGCCCGGAAGGACGGGCGGCACGCACTACCGGGTTAAGTACGAATTTTACGCCCGTCCTTCCGGGTCTGCGTTCACGCCATTGTTAGAAACCACTGTCAAATGGTGCCAACTTAAAATGGTTTATGTTAGCACATCATAGAACATAGAACCACTATCAAAATATTCGACGCCATACCGAATACAATCTGGCGCTTCATCATCCAGTTTAAACACCACTTCCTTTTCCTCTGCGCCTTCCTTAATGAATTTGTAATGATACGTGCTACACTGCTCTGTGGTTTTGACACAGTGAGGCAAGATGTATAACCGGCCTTGTTTGAAATACCGGTTGACTTTCTGAATCCCAGTGTCAACCTCTTTGATGGCCGGGATTGTATAAATTGCACATTCTCCGAGGGTAGGATTCTCAAGCTCTGCTCTGTCTTGCTTGTCATGGTCAGCAACCGTGACCTCTATCGGCATATAGTTGTGAGGTTCTGCCATATTATACATGTGTGCTGTTGTCTTTTGGTATATCTCTTGCGCGTGTTCGGCCAGCAGCCGCCCTTTAGCGAAATATTCATCATAGATATATAAGACGCCGGACGGATCGCAGGCAATCCACAAACAGCAGAAATCATGCTCATACCCGAAGTCTATCACGCGAATGCGTCGCCACGCGCCGGAAATATACGCTGGCTCTTTCAGGAAATGCACGTCACGATTGAACTCCTTGAAACACGCGCCAGAGAGCATCGTAAACATGCCACGATAGCGCCGGTCAAATTCGTCGGCTGTTAACCGGGCTTTTTGCTTGGCTTTGTTCGCCTCTGGCAACGTGCGGTTATCATCAGTGCAAACGTTCCAACATTGCACGTCCGGGTCTGGGTTCAAAAAGATGCGCTTATACATCCAATTCATGCCTAACACCGGTGTTGCTGACAAAAAAACATACCCGTCCTTGTCGAACACGCGAGAACAGCAATCCGTAAAGATTTCGGACATGTCCGACGTGACACGCGCGCCGTCTTCATCCAGGTGAATCGCGCGAACACTTTCCGCCGCGAACGCACCGCTGCCGCTGCGAAACGTTTTAAATTCAATCTGTGATCCGTAGATGGTGGGGATGATATGCGGAATGCGCCCGGTTTTGCGCCATTCGACGCGCTCCCAGACGATTTCTTCTTTGGCAAGTAACTTTTTGTACCATTTCCAGACCGGGGGGATTTTGTCTTCTGTCAAGCAGGCCACCCAGAAGAGTTCCCCTTCGCCCTTATATGTGCGAATCAGCTTCACCATTTCCGCTGCCGTGGTGCCGGACTTGCCTGCCCGGTCTCCCCCGAACAGGGCGCGAATGTGGGCTTGTGAAGCGTGAAATTCCTCCGCTTGCCAGGAACAGGGCGTATAAGTGGGAAATTCAATCGGTTTCTGAGCGTTGGCGTGCTGTGTGAGGAGGGACAAATAAAACTGTTGCGAGGCCTTGCTATAAATCATGCATCGACGTCTTCCTTCACCGCGCAGCCGCGCTGAATCAGTTCGACGAGCTGCTTGCGTTTAAATTCGTCCAGAAATTTATAAAATTCAGCCTTTACCGCGTCGCTCAGGCTGCTCCGGCTCAACTCATAAATGAGACTTGCCAGTACCATTTTCAACGCCGCCTCGGTCATCGTGGGCGCTTTCAGTATCATTTCGATTGCCCACTTCGAGGGGCCGGACATGATTTTGCGCGTTGGGACGGGCTTGCCGGTTTCCCGGTCAAGGTCAACAATCGTCTTGACCGCGCCAACCGTCAGGTTGTCTTGCACGGCTTTGTGGGCGCGTTTGATGAGTTCGACGTTGACGGCCGGGTCGGAAAAGTATTTGATGTCATTCAATTCCTGGTGAAAGACCGGGTGCTTTTTGAGATAATTGTAGAAGGCCGTCCGGTCTTTATATCCGGCAACGAGCCAGGCGTCGGTCAAGACGCCCGCGGCGCGAACGTAGTGCTTGACGGCGGTTTGAATTTCCGGGTTGTCGAGTCTGGACTTGGCCATAATTAAAAAGTGGACTCCTGTTGACTCAGGCGCGTTGCTGCTTGCCCGGTCAGGGTTTCCCATCGCCGGAGAATGACATCACAGTACACCGGCGAGATTTCCAGCATGTAGCATGTCCGGTCAAGCTGTTCACAGGCAATAAGGGTCGTGCCTGAGCCGCCGAAGGGGTCAACGACTGCGGGGTGAATCCCCGCGTCGCGCATCGCTTGAAGTAATTCGCTATCGTTCATAGACTCCTCTATCCCCATGCAAAAAAATATGTGTCATCCAACACCGGCGTCACCGGCGTATGAACAGGCAGCGGGAACACCGGTTCCGGCGGGATGACCTGAAAAATACAAGAAGTGACGAAAATTGCCACGACGATGAGATACGCGATAAGCACCGGATAGGCACGCATGATTAGTCCTCCTCCATCTCAATTTCAATACAGGCTGCCGCGACCGGGCGTTCTAATTTTTTGAAGAAATAACGCCATCCTCCTCCCCTGGTTGAATGAGATTTAAGACGGTTGCTGCAAGTTGCAGCGAAATTTTATTTGTCATTATGACAAAGTCAAGTTCTTGCATAGAGATATAATACGCGCTCCGTGTGTATTCGTCAAGCAAAAAAAATCCCAGAGAGTTACCAGCTCTCCGGGAGTGTGGCGCGTGTGGCGCGGGTAATCAATTCTATCATTTGCTTTTGCGCGGGGGTGCTGCCTTGTTTTGCTTGCTGCAAAATTGCCCGCCGCACTTCGGCGGAGGCTTTCAAGCGTCCACGTTCATAGGCGGCCTTGACTTCGTCCGCCTCAAATTCTTCGCTGAATGCCTTGCGCGAGAATCCCATGATCGTCGCGCATTCGTCTTTCGAGAATTGCAGTTCGCCGAGTTCCTGCAATTCTTCCAATTGTTTTTTATTCATTTCTCCTCGTTTTTTGTGTTTCGAATGGGTCGGCTTTGAGAATTTCCGACGCCATCCAATCCTGATGAAATGATGCCACGTCAAAATCACAAGCAATGACTCCGGCTTCAATGCGGGGGTTGTTTGTATAATTCGCACTTCCCACAATTGCGATTCCCCATGCCTCATTTCTGATCACGGTGACTTTTGCATGGCAGGTCGTCAGACGCAGGTCTGCCACGTTAAACCGAGCGAGTTCAAAGGCTTCCGGTCGGCGGACTTTCACGCGCCAATCTAAGATGCCATACAAGCGCGTGATACTTCCGTCCGTGACCTTCTGAATCAATTGCCGTACGGCGTCTTCTGAGACGCTCCAAGTAGCAATATAGACATCGGCGGGGCCGGTCTGTGACAAGAGATGAAAGAGAATATCGTGCATTGACCATTCTCCGATTGATACATAATGAAGGCTTTCGCCCATCGTGACCGTGCCGATCACCTCTTGCACTCGACTCAAGGCTTTGCCAAGCACAGAAGCAGAGTTGGTGCTTTTACGGACTGCTCGGCTTTTGGTCGTGTTCACCTGAGCAGTCACGTCTTTCGTGATTTGTTCTAAATCGAAAAGCATAATTCTCCTTTTCACATTTTGAAGCGCCATGAGGCGCGTGGCTCGTTTGGGGGTGATAGCCTTTCGGGAGAAAGGGAAAGACCTAGCCTCCTATCCAGGCGAGCCGCGCCTCATCTTTGGTTATTTTGCACACTTCCTGCATACCCAACAAGGGATGTGCTCAAATCTCCCGTCAATCACTTCGACTGGGCCGTTTGTGGTTATTTTAAAAGAGAGGTTTTCTCTTTTGTCAATCTTCCCACAAATGGCGCAGCGTTTTTCACCGCGCTTACAGTCTGTGTCCGGCAAGTAAAACGAGTTTGTTTTCATCGCGTTCTCCTTTGATAGGCGCCGGACGCGGTTGGTTCAACATCCGCCAGCGTCCAGCGCGTTTTATTGGTCTTCGCTGCCGCGTGAAACATCGCATGACAGCGTTTGCAGACCAGGTGCACGTCATGCACTTCAGGCGACGTTGCGCCTTGTCCGAAGTGGTCATAGCTCCGATGATGATACTGGACGCCGGGGCGGTTACACAAGACGCAGCGTCCCTTATCGCGAGCATAGACCACTTGACAGAGCGCGTGCCAGGCGTCAGAGTGATAATACCGCCGGTCTGCGGTGGTTTGCTGTCGTTTCTTCATTTTAGTTTCGCCGGAGAGCGGCGAATTCCTTCGCGCCCTCCGCTAAAATCAGCAGCATACGGCGTTCGTACTCGGCAAGATGCTCAACCATCGCCACAACAAGCTTGACTTCGTTTACGGCGTCGCTTTCCTTGAATCGCTGCCACGCGGCGCGGCGCTCAGGAAAGCGGGCGACAATCGCGTCGCCCTTGTTGAGAAGCGATCTATATTTAATGCGTTTTTCCCTTTTCAAGACTTCGGCTTTGATATCCTGTTCAAGCATGTCGTATTCTTTCTTCAATGTTTCGTATCTTGTGAAAAGTTCGCTTAATTCCATGATTTACGCTCCTTTTCCTATCGCCTTGACGCTCTTGTTGACAAGGGCGGTCAGCCGGTCGTCAATCGGCGGCAAGGCTAATTGTTGTTGCCTGCGAACCTGATGCGAGGCATACATCTTGAGAAACTCGCCTCGTATCACGTCCAGGTTCTCGGACAGGCAGAATTCTCGCCATCCAAACTCCTTGACAACCTGCCGCACGCTGACAGGCAAGGACAGCAGCGCTTCTTTCTCTTTTCGCGCGCCAAAGTTCCTGGCGGCGCGAATCGCCAATCCCCAGGCTTCTGCGCCGGACATTTGAGATGAGGGGTCGGTAATCTCCGCGACATGTTTCAGGAGTTCCGCTGGCGTGGGGGGAAATTGACTGGTTTGCGCATGACGAATGATTGCGCCTTTCGCCACGTCAAAACTGTCGACGTGACAGACGCAGAGATACCAGGCGCGTTTTGTGAAAACGTTCATTTTGAATCGTTCGCCGTACAGAGCGGCGACAAACAAAAGTAAATCCTTGACTTCTTGTTCCGTCATGGGGCGCCTCCTTATTCAAAGGAGGAGCGTTGCCGGGTCTATGCCCAAAAAGCGGAGATTTCGGTCAAAGGTGCTTTCCGCTTGTGGGCGACTCGGCTTACTGCCTCCTTTGGTTTCGTGATACCGCTCGATCATTCTGCCAATCGAGTTCGGCTTGTAATTGTTCCCTGCCCACCATTGGCAGGTTTTGCGAAGATGAGCAAGGTTGTCTAAAAGCGAGAGTTGTTGTTGTTGGAGAATTGTCAGCTTGCGAAAATTCTGTTCTCCGAAGACTTCACAGTAAATTTCTTCTTGCGGGCTTTTCGCGGGCGCGGCTTTTTCTTCTCTCTCTCTCTCTTTTTGTTCCTCTAATTCTTTTTTATTATTCTCTTTTTTATTAGAGTGCCTGATTTCTACTTGTAGAAAATCGGCATCTGGTGAACTCCCCTTGTTTTCAGGCGAAGTCATCTTTTTTTGCTCTTTAGCCAGATGCCTATTTTCGGCATCTGGTTTTTCAACCACTTGCCTATTTTCGGCAGCTGGTGGAAAGAGAGGAAGGTCGCTGATTTCCCAATTCCAATCAATAATCTTCCCCTGCTCACGAACTGCCTCTAATTTTGCATACCCTGCCGCCCGGAGTTCTGCCAATCCCGTGCGAATTGACTTCTCTCCATCCGTTGAGTGTTTCACCAGGTCGTCAATTCTGGTTTTCCATGAGTCTGCATGACTCATGAGATATACCAGAATGCCTTTCGCCTTAAAACTTAACTCAGGAGAGTGAACGGGCGTCTTGTGGATTGTGCAAAAATCAGAGGGCGTCCGCTTGGCTTTAATGATTCCCATAATCTACTCCTGTGATTGCAGCCTGACGAGCTTCTTGAGTTCAATCGCCAGCCCGGTTTTCAGGGCGCGACGAATCAACTCGCCTTCTCCGGTATTCTTGCGTCGTTTCGCCGCGGTGATTTGCAGCGCATTTAAAATGCGTTCATCCTGCAAAGCGGCTTTCATTTGCTTGTTGACGGCTTCTTCAATCAGAATTGTTTTTGTGATCATAGTCTTCACCTCCTCAAATAACACAAGTACTTATTTTCTATTTGTCAAGACAATTTTAAAATAGACTACACTACATCAGGGACTTCTAAATGACAGTCCCCCGCCTTGTTCCCATTCCTGAATAGCGGCGTCCAGTTCCGCCGCTGTTAATGGGGTTGCGGTTTCAAAGCTCTCTACCCCTCGCGGGGAGAAAGAGGGGTAGGATTGCCAAAATTCCATCGTGCCTTTGTTGCCCTCTACCTTGACGAGGACATGCGTTGTCCTTCCTGTAAAATCGCGTGTACCTTTCATTTCCATGTTTTCTCCTCTCCTTTTGTGCTGTCTAATGCCGCGCTGCTGAAGCGCGGCATTAGACAGCCTTGCTCGTAGACCGTGCCCTTATACTCGTTTCCCCCGCATCGCCATATCAAAGGCGGCGAAGTTGGGTTGCTGTGTGATATGACGCCAAATCGCTTTTTCAGCTTTATCACACCATTCAGCGTAGAACTTCTCCTCTTTCCAGGTTTCAATTTCGGTATTCCAGGTTTTATTACACGCCTGGATTTTTATTTGGACAACACTATCACTCCCCCAGTACTCCCGGTCAAAGGTCGCCTCATATTCGGCGTTGTTGCCGTCAATGAGGTCTGTGATTTGCTCCGGGAGATTCTCATAGAGATCACAGAATGCATCGATTGCCATAAAATCATCAATCAGTTCTGCCTCAAAGAGGGCGGACTCAAAATTTTGACTATTGATGAGATCTTCCATTTCTTGAATCTTTTTGTTCGTTGTATTCATGATGTTTTTCCTTTGTGTCTTGTGAGGAGGCGTCGCACGCGCCCCGGTCGCCTCCTTTACCAATTCCGAAATTCTTGTTTAAGATAGCGTACAATGTCGTCAAACTTACTGTTCGGGGCGGCCTCGCCCTCTGTCCAGTACCCCTGGAGCTTGTCCGGGTCAACGCCGCTTTCGCCACGGTTGCTCAGGCGTTCCTGTGCGTTTTCCAGGAGACGCCAGGCGTCCATTTTGGAGAGATCGTCAATCACGACTTGCACGTCATCGTCGTCAATGCCGATCGTCAATTCGGCATACATCGCCTCGCCGTCGGCTTGTACGAGGCGTTTCACATATTCGAGTGCCTCGTCTGTGTTCCCGGCTTCCTCCGCTTTTCGCGCCGGGATTTTTTCCATGAGCCGCTCAATGAACTTTGACGCGGCGTCTTTCGTCGGATGCCCGTCAAGCCATGCCTCTGCCTTTTCGCGTTCCTCTTGCGTCCAGACGTGCGACAAGAGGAGCTTTTTGATAAGCTCCTCTTGTTTCGCTGTCATCATTTCAACCGGCTCAGGCTGCGGCGGGCGCGGCGGTTCGGCGTGTACGTCTACCGGCTCAGGCTGCGGATCGGCAGGCAGGAGTTCCTCAAGCTCTTCTAAATCCTGCGTGAACATACCGGACGCGGCGGTGACTGTCAGGATGGCGTCAACGAAAGCTCGTTTTTTCGCCATCTTCTTGACCGTGTTATACATATCCGCAATGTCCTGATTTTCTATCCGCCCCTGTGGTTGATTGACGATTTCCGGCGCGTCGTCGCGGTATTTTGCGCCGCATCCGCCTTTCTTCGCAAAACAGACCCATCCGCCGCCGTACTGCGCTTTGCCTTTGATAATGGCAGGCTTCCCGCATTTAGGGCAAGTCAGTTCCGCTTTCCGCCAGCGGTACTTGCTCTCAAGGGTCGAGCAACTTCCCACCCCTGCACCAAGTCTCAGCCCGGTGGCGCGGTTAAAGACGACGCATTTCACTTCATACTCACGATGCCCGCCGTCAAGCCGGTCAATCGTTTCCTCAAATTGGCAATCTAAGTTGAATGCCAATCCGAGCACTTCTGCCCCGGCCTTGTAGAGCGTGGGCTTGCTCGTTCCAGGAATAATGCCATAATGTTCTTCTGACTTCATGACATTATTTCTGATTTCAGTCACTCTTCTTACTTGCTCCAGGACAACCTTCGGGTTTAGCCAGGTGTCTTGCACCCGGCTGATTTCTGTCTGTCCGTACTTGGCTAATGCTTCCATGTTTATCACTCCTGAGAAAATGGGGCGCGGTGCGCCCCGTGGTTAGTTCTGTGCGGCGCGTTGACAAATGGCTTTAAACGCCAAATCACGCCGGGCTTGTAAACTGAACTTCCGCGCTTCATCTTGTTCTGCGTCTGCCTTCGCGCTCAGGCGCAACAAGTGCAGCCGCATTTCTTGCAACGAGGCGGGGCGTTCAAAAAACCGCATGCCGCCCGGTTCGCGCTTCAAAAACGTGATTTCTCCGGCGTCTATCATCATTTCAATCCGGCTGGCAAGAATCCGCTTGCCGTCGCCAGTCGTTCCCCAGACCGCCTCAGGATCTGCGGGGAGAAAAAAGGTTTGTGCTTGCTTGCGTTGTTGTAATTTCTCCTCCGCTTGCTCTGGAAAGAGCGGGTCAACGCGCCCGCTCGCCACTAAGTACTCATACACGATTGAATTCATGTTGCTTGCGTCCTCCTGTTATTATGATAACGCCGGTTTTCAGCGGCGCGCTTTGGCGTCCGGTTGAACGCTTTGTTATGTTAGCATGCCCCCAACCTCTTTGTCAAAATCATTCCATACTGACTTAGATTGAGGCATTCTGATGATTAAACGACGATATTTCTTATACAGCGTTTTATCCCAACCGTTCGCCGGTTCTTCCCCGGTTTCAAGGTTGCGGAAACCCATCGGGAACACGTTCGTATTCCATTCATGGGCTTTTCTGAGACGTTCAACATCTGACTTGATTCCGTCGAAACCTATCAATGTGAATACTGTCACTTTTCGAGATGAACACCCGGCTTTTTCAAGGAGTGACAACGCATTTTCAATTGACGGGATTTGATGCAACGAGTCAAGGCTGATTCGTGGCCCTTGTAACCATTTACACGTTGCCAAAAGTTCAGCCGTTTCCTGTGTAATTAGTCGCGCATCCAACCCCTGATTAAAGTCTATTTTGATTTTATGCTCTGCCAACCATTCCAAGTCTTTTTGATGATCCGGCAACGCGAGAAAATTGTTATCGATAAATATTGATTCTGTAAATGTTCCTGTAATTTCTGCGGCTGTCGAAACCCTGTGAATATTTCCTTCTTTTTTGGGAACGACACACCAGGGACATTTACGGAAACATCCGCGAGAAATAAAACCAATAGCCCGCGTAACCGGGTAAAGAGAAAAGTCTGGTTTGCACACAGCAACGTGAGCAGGCAACTCTTTTGTAATATCAACGCCGGTTCCGCCGATTTCTGCAAGGCCATTCCATTCTTTAGCGAGCATTTCGGCTGCTGACTTATTCCAGCGGAATATGCAGGAAATGAAAACTTTGTCAGGCTGTTCAAATAGATTCGGACGTTCTGCACCTTTAAACAACTTCACAGTAGCGCCTTGCGATTTCCAATATGTTGACAACCGCATCAATGCAAGGTTTCCAATTTTACCGTCAAAATCAATGAGATACACTAACATGTTGACCGCTCCTGCATACTTTGACCATGCAACATAACGCTCCATTTCAGCCGCCAGAAAAGCGCGGATTGAATTTGGTTGCTTATTGTATTTAGGGTTGTGGCCGCGCTTTTCTGGTCGGACTGCAAATGGTTGTTAGCACTACGCTGTTGCAAGAGGAGCATAGCGCCAAGTAATTGCCGAAACTTCCTTCCAATCAATAAAGCCTACAGAATCGCCATGCTCAGTGTCAACAATGTAATCAATATCAACATCCTGCACGATTCCATTTTCTTTTTTGATAATAGGCTCTTTTTTGCTCAAAACATGCAGAATCCCTGCTCCTCTAAGGTATATGCGAACCTTCCAACATGGATTACTGTTCAATTCATTTGCTCGTTTTTGTCCATTTTTTTATGCCCAGCCTTTAAAAAGATAATATTAACTTTTCATCCCCATCATCCACGACAACTTCAACCCGCTTGTATCTCCAATGGGTGACATTCCTGTCACCCTCCTCGTACCCTTCAATCTGAAGGGTACAATTTTCTACGAATAACAAATCCCTTACCCCTTTGGGCATATTTTCTATCCATTCTTTCACGATACTTTCTACTGCCACATCTTTTTTCATGGTATATCCTCCTTAAATAGTTGGGCAGGAATAACAAAAGACAACCCTTCCATAACAGGTTATTCCTCCCACACGAACTGAAATTGCCGATCAATGTGAAGAGGCATTCCATACTCATCCATCTCCGACGCATACAGATCTTCGTTTGGGTACAGATCATTCGGTCCTTCATTAATGGCAAGCATCCAATTATTCATTAAAAAATCTATACCAGATTCAATTACTGCCTGCCAATCGTCTGCAAGTCGCTGTTCACAAAATTCTGCAACTGACAAATTATGTCGGTCACAATAGTCTTCAACATCTTCCAAACTCTCAAACCCTTCCAAGTCTTCCAGATTTCGCTCTACACACTCTCTTGCTTCGATCCCTTCATTGCCAGTTCCATCAGGCCATAACGCCGGGATAGGCAAAATGATCGCTTTTTCAAGAAAATAATCTTCACCTCGATTATTTTGCCATCCTACGTAATACGAACCATCCTCATCAACGATAAATACATAGTATCCTTCACAATTATCGCCATTCAAGATGGCGTTACGAATGTCTTGTTTGTTTACATAAATTGTTTTCATACTATCTCCTTTGCGGCTTGCAGGCATAACGCCTGCATTGTACGGCCATGCCAGCGCCCTGTGCGGCAGGAAAGCGCCAACGCAACCACCGACCTTTATGGCGGGCACATATGCAAAAACTACGACGCGCGGGCATGGTCAGCACCAATGCTTTGTTAGCACTGCACAGCACGACAACAATGTTTCTATTTCTATGCCTCTTTATGTTTTCCTCTCATACACGGTTCAATTCATGCGAGAAGGAAGACTCTTCAACATCTCCTTTGCTGAACGTTTTGCCGTCTTTTGAGCAAGTGCATCCCCAGGACTCGTCATCTGGAGTCGTATTTGATCAGTAAACACCAACAACTCATCCGTTTCTTCTTCCCACCGTACGCGACGGACCCAGAAGGCGGAATGACCGAGCCCGCGAACCGATGTTGAGGACTCGACGCCGTCTAACTGGTCAAGATAGTGTGTAGCCTCGTTTCGATTCATCGCATCGTCAGAGACGGTCATGACGAGAGTGGCCTCTTGTGAATCTGGCGTTTCATGTGGGTAACGGAGTTGCAACCGAAAATCTTCCCATCGAAACGGCGACTCTGTGTCCGACCTGATGACGAAGGCTCCAAAACTCACGCCAAAACGGGAATCCTGCCAGGGAATACGCGTGAGGGAACGGTACAGGGATGGCATGACGAATTCAGCCCCCCCTGGACGCCTCTTCCCTGACTCCGGGGAAATATCACGGCGAACATTGGCGTCGTAGTCTAAGACGATGTTCGCAACCCCTTGACTGGCAGTCAAGGGATCTGATGTGATAGAATCCCTGATGATCAGCCGCATTCCATCGCCGACCACAAATAATTGTTTCGTAGTCGGTTCCCAAAATGTCTGTGTATTCGGAATCTCAACAGGTTGTATGTGAGACGCCAACGCGTTCTCTGACATATCAAGCGCATCAGCGTGTTGTCGCACCACCTTCTGAAACAACTGCTCGACGTTCAAGTGTGGTTGATATGACACAGACAGGGCCACACTTCCCTCAACCAATCCGGCCTCACCAGATGTGTGCCCGAACGAGCACAGCAGAAACGATGCTTCCTGCTCAGCCTCTTCAGCGGCATACTCTGATTCTTGTTGAATCCATGTCACCTGATTGAATTCCAGGACATTTTTTGCCTCCAAGTGCCTCGCCAGGGCCTCGCACAGTGGAAGAAGGTCAGAAGATGTTTGGAATGTAAAGGGTATCAATTCGACGCTGCGCTTCGGAACTCGCACAGTGGAAGAAGGTCAGAAGATGTTTGGAATTCCGTCTGGCGATGAGAGCATCCAGAGATTGCCCACACTATTCCAAGGAGACACACCATTACGCCGTACCAAGAGTTTCGATGTACCGTTTCCATAATGTTTTCTATTATTTGCTCCCTACGTTACCGCAGTGCTAACGCTTGTGTTCACTGGCTTGGGAGGCTGGCGGCCACCCAAGCCTGAAGAAATAGCACCGGACTTTCCCCGCCAGCCTTCCAAGTCATTCGACATCTTCATCCGCGTTCACCTCCTTAAATAGTTGGGCAGGAATAACAAAAGACAACCCTGTTCGTTGCCCGTACCGAATCCTGACAACATTTTTTGTCAATACCCCAATTTCCTCCCCTGCTTGGAGGAAATTTTTAACAATTTTAAAATACACGACATCAGGATACACTACATCAGGGACTTCTAAACGACGCAAAAATGACGGTGCACGGCGCGCGCTTTCTACGCTTTCGAAAAAAGAAGCCCCTTCCCCTTTACCCCACAAAACCTTTTTCCATCTATGAATAAGATGTTCTCTCATGATCTTTCCTCCTTTTATGCGGTTAGACACCCTAAATTAAAGCCTGTCTGATGACTTGGGCGGAAACGACTTCCCCCAAATCAACTTCATTTAAATCACAGACCTGAAACACTTGCTGCTGGATTGGAAATGCTTCATCATACTTTACCAGCGTGCTTTCACCGCCCGCAAATTTGATTTCCAGGGCATCCGCCGCTCCAGGAATCCCTTCAACTCTTTCTTCTAATATTTTCATTCTTGCGCCCTCTGCATAAAGCTGTTGTTTCCTGGGGCTCAGCCCCAGGAAAAAAAAGATTGCCTGCTCAATATATTTCGGGATTGTCCGCTGTCCCGATTCCCATTTAATGATCATCGGCTGCCGGACTCCCAATAAGCGAGACATCTGGCTTTTATTCAGAGCCAGATTTTTCCTGATTTCCTTGAACTGCTCGGCTGTCATTTGCCTTCCTCCAAAATGACAGCCCTGACCGCTTCCATAATTTGTGTTTTTCTATCATTTCCCAATCCCTTATATAATTCAAAATCCCCGCGAACCTGCACAAATTTCTTTGCTGCGCAATCCCAAGACAATTGATTTTCTTTGTGATGGATAGGCGAACCTGAAAGAGAAACATAGATTCTTTTTTTCCCATAGTTTTCCCAATTTTTGAATTCGGCGTCTATGCCTTCCACCACTCGAATTTTTTGATTTTTCATGAGACACTCCTTTTTTGAGGTGAATGTTTTATTGATTTATGCTATTTTTTTCTGCCTCAAAACAATGAGTAACAGTGATTTCCCCGCCAAGCTCATCCTCTGATACTTGGCGGGAAATAATATATTTTTTCATATCACTTCCCCGAAGAGTATGGGAGGTGAACGGACTTGCCTCTGAATGCCTTTACGAGAGCCGGATAGTCATTCGTATTCTCAATCCACTCTGCTATTCTCAGCCGATCTTCTACACGAACTTCTTCAGCCGATGGGATTAAGCGAGGAATCTCATTCACAAACACCCCAGCGGACTGAAATGCCTCAAACAGCTTTGCAAATGTAGTGCTGCCAATTTCTGCATATTGCAGGTGGAGAATATTCCCGTTCGTGATAAACATATTAATTTTACTTCCCGTGCATGACTCATATTTGAGCCATGACACCTCGGAATCAAAATCAAACTCTTCATAGGTAAAGCCGTCTTCTGCCTCTTGTGCTTCATATCTCGCCAGATCTGAAGCGAATTGAGAGAACTGCCCTTCTATACAAATTCCTTCCGGCTTCAAAATTCGGATTACCTCTTTTAAAACTGTTTGTGGGTATTCGTAAGACAACCCGTTAAAAGCGTTTCCTTCATGCCCAAAAATAACTAAATTTTCCATGATTACATCCTCCTGAAATTTGTTGATAAACTTTGTGATTTCGATTACATCTTATATATATGCTATAGTCATGCCAAAGTTAAAGTATTTTAAGTTTTTCGAGCAAAAAAATACTACCATGTCTCAAAATGCCTACTATTAAGCGGAAGTTAGGCGCATTTTTTTTCAGAAGATTGAAAAGCCGCGAAGATATTGGCAGAAAAACGCCATGCCAACTTTCGGAAAGTGACAATTTTTGTCCTACTTTTGTAGGACTTTTGGCGCGTTTTGGCGTGGTGGGGTGCTCGCTTGCCTACAGAATAAGCGAAAGTCATGCGGTGACAATTTTTGCGTGATGGGGTGACAATTTTTGTCCTACTTTTGTCGTATTTGTTAAGATGTCATGACATAGTAATTTTTGCGGAGAAAATCCTTGCTTTTTGCCGCAAAAGGCATATATTATACTTGTCGAAATAAGAATAGAATACTTGTAGAGCAGGCGGAAGATGGCGACGGAGGCGACTCCTTCGCAGGGTTTTCTATTCACCCTCGACACATCTTCTTGACCTGCTTTTTTTATGTATGCAAAGACTAACAATAAATGAAATATGCTTTATTATAAATGCTCTCCACTACTCGCGTCAAAAAATTGAGGACTATGAACATTATCCATCGTATGAATTTAAGCAACAACGCCTTCATGAGGTTGACGGCCTCATGGAAAAACTAAGAGAGATGCG
>Ga0265297_10001811_pt1 | contig 47062 bp, 62 predicted proteins | sample Munlanlwell13791_FD_192502 | JGI IMG/M metagenome (GOLD analysis project Ga0265297, IMG submission 192502) | Leachate microbial communities from a municipal landfill in Southern Ontario, Canada - Leachate well 137-91 | ecosystem: Engineered > Solid waste > Landfill > Unclassified | place...
CGGGGCAACAAGGATAAAGCCTATTAGCCTGCGGTCGCGCAGCAGCTGTATGAACTCTTTTTTCATCAGATGGAACAGCCTGTGGTCAAAGATCATTTCTTAATCCAGCCTTTTCTTGAACTGCCTGGAGGCCAGCATCATCATCAGGACCCCGAACCCTATCAAAAGAAGCGTGTCAAACCACAGGTATTCTATGCCTATGCCCTTCAAAAATATGCCTCTAAGAATGGTCAGGAAATACCTGGCCGGCACAAAATAGGTAGTCAGCTGTATTATTTTGGGCATGCTCTCTATCGGGAACACGAACCCCGATAAAAGGATGGAAGGCAGCATGGTGGTCATGGCCCCCATTATTATGGCGTTCTCCTGTTTTTTGGCAACGGTGGAAATGAACAGACCCAGGCCCAGAGATCCAAAGATGAAGATTATTGACTCCAGCAGCAGCAAAAACACGCTGCCCCTTATCGGCACTTTGAAGAACAGAACGCTGACAAGCACGCAGAGAAGAACATCGCAGAGCCCGATAAGAACATAAGGCATCATTTTGCCTGCCATTATCTCCATGGGCCTGATAGAGGTGGCTATGAGCTGCTCCATGGTGCCTCGGGTCTTTTCGCTCACGATAGAAAGCGAGGTGATGAGGGCTGACAGTATCATCAGGACCATCGCTATTATGCCGGGGACCAGAAAATTCATGCTTTTCAGCTCCGGGTTGTACCAGATCCTTGGATGGGCCTCTATCGGCAGGAGCTGACCTTTTGGCGTCATCTGGGACCTAGAATAGTATTTGAGCAGGATATCCTTAGAATAGTCCTGCAGAATGGTGTTGACATAGCTGACCGCCATGAGAGAAGTATTGGAATCGGAGCCGTCTACCACTATCTGAAGATCGGCCCCTCTTCCTGAATTGACCCTGCCGGCAAACCCCGGGCCAAAGTTGAGAGCCATCTTGATCTTTCCCGAGAGGAAAAACTTTTCCTCCTCCTTAAAATTGCTGACATAACCGACAAGATCAAAATAACCGGATGAAACGAATTTTCTGGTTATCTGTCTGGTCATGGGGGAATTGTCCAGGTCTCTAACCGCCATGGGGATGTTGCGTATGTCAAAGGTAAGAGCATAGGCGTAAAGCACCAGCATCACCACAGGCAGCGCAAATGTAAGCAGAAGGGTCCTGCGGTCCCTTATAATGTGCAGGAACTCCTTGCGTGCTATGGCCAGGGACCTGCTTCTATAGAGCTTTTGCAGCATCCGTCCTTCCTCCTACCAGAGAAACAAAGACATCCTCGAGGCTGCTTCTGCCGGCTGTCTTCTTCAGCTGCATCGGGCTTCCCCGAGCTATTATCCTTCCGTCGGATATCAGGGCAATATTGTTGCAGTGCTCCGCCTCGTCCATAAAATGGGTGGTAACAAGGACGGTCGTGCCCTTTTCCGAAAGGGTGTAGATCAGATGCCAGAAATTCCTCCTTGATATTGGGTCCACTCCCGAGGTCGGCTCATCCAGAAAAAGGATGTCGGGATCATGCACTGTGGCGCATCCAAGCGCGAGGCGCTGCTTCCATCCTCCCGACAGATTTGAAGCCAGCTCGTCCTGACGGCCTTTAAGCCCGGCCATCTTGATCAATTCTTTCTTTCTTGATGCCCGTACGGCTGCCGGAGTTTGATAAACACCGGCAAAAAAATCAAGGTTCTCCGATACCGTAAGATCTTCGTAGAGAGAGAATTTTTGGGACATATAACCTATTCTCTGGCTGATCTTTTCGCTGTCTTTTGTAATGTCAAACCCGGCAACAGAGCCAGTCCCCGATGTCGGGACAAGTATCCCGCAAAGCATCCGTATCGTGGTCGACTTTCCAGCGCCGTTGGGGCCCAGAAAGCCGAATATCTCTCCTTTTTTCACGGCAAAGCTAATGGCATCCACCGCCGTAAAAGAGCCGAATTTTTTGGTCAGCCTGTCTACCGTTATTGAATATTCCATGTTACTTTTTCAGCATCCACACGAACACATCCTCCAGGCTGGGAGCAATGGCCCGCAGCTGGTGTCCCGATCGTCCGGCAGCCGTCAGCAGGTCCGATATTCTGCTGATATCAGTCTCAGTCCGGCTCGAAGCTATATGCAGCCTGTCGCCAAACACTTCAAGATCGAACTTGCCATAAAGTTCTCTGGCGGTCTGCCTGATATCCGGAGAGACAATCTCTATCACGCTCCTGTTCATGCACTTCTTAATATTGGCAGGAGTATCGCAGACCATCAGCTTTCCCAGGTGCATCAGCGCGGCTCGGGAGCATTTTTCGGCCTCGTCCATGTAAGGAGTGGTCACAAAAACCGTCATTTCCGGCACCAGCGACTTTATGATCTGCCAGAATTCCCTTCTGGACACGGGGTCAACTCCGGTGGTGGGCTCGTCAAGAAAAAGTATCTTGGGCTTATGTATAAGCGTGCAGGCCAGGGCAAGCTTCTGCTTCATCCCGCCAGAGAGGTCCCCCGCCGCCCGGTCTTTGTACCTTTCAAGCCTGCTAAAAGAATAGAGTTCTTTTTTTTTGCTCTGTCTGTCCCGGCCGAATACTCCGTGGATGTCGGCAAAAAAATCCAGATTCTCTTCGACCGTCAGGTCCGGATACAGGCTGAACTTTTGCGACATATAACCAAGCAGGTCCTTTATCTTTTCTCCCTGCTTTTCAATATCAAGTCCAAAGACCTTAGCCCTTCCTTCATCCGGGCTCAGTAGTGCACACAACAGCCTTATAAGGGTGGTTTTGCCTGCGCCGTCAGGCCCCAGAAGGCCGAATATTTCTCCGCTATTTACCTCAAGGCTGAGAGAATCAAGCACAGTGTTCTTTGCGAACTTTTTTGTGAGGCCCTCGGCCTTAATTGCGTACATTATCTCTTGATGACGATCTCGGCATCGGCGGGCATACCGGGCTTAAGCTTGAGTTCGGGATTTGGTATCTTTATCTTCACGGAATAGACCTGATTAACCCTTTCTTCCTTTGTCTGGATGTTCTTTGGCGTAAACTCAGCTTTGTTCGAAATGCGGATCACAACACCTTCGAACTTTTGTCCGGGAAACGAATCCACATGTATCAGAGCCCTGTCTCCCAGATCTATCCTTCCCACCTGAGCTTCCGGAACATACACCTCAAGCTCAAGGACGGTAAGGTCGGCCATGGTTATTATGGTACCGCCCTGGCTTATCAGTTCCCCGGGTTCAACCGCCTTGGTGAGAACTGTTCCGGGTACCGTCGCCATGATCCTGGCGTTGTCCAGCATCACTTGGGACGAATCGAGCATCGCCTTTGCCTGTATGCGGGCCGAACTTGCGTCATCATACTGCTGTTTGCTGGCCATCGCTTCGGCAAAAAGCTTGGCGATCCTTTGGTAGCTGGATTCAGCAAGGTCCGCTCTGGCTTTTGCCGCATCATATTGGGCTTTGATCTCCGGAACATCTATGAGAGCTATAGGGTCCCCGGCTTTTACTAAGGAGCCTTCATCCACATATCTGGCAAGGACCCTGCCGGCTACTTTTGAACCAACCTGAACTTCTATCGCTTCTATGGTTCCGGAAGCTTCTATCTTTCCCCTTAAGCGCAGGTCAGCATACAAGTTCCATCCGTAATAGGACATGGCTGCCGCCGCTATAAGGACAACGGCCAGGATAAGCTTTTTCTTATTTCCATTCATAGCTTTCGACCTCCAGAGGAGTTCCCCACATTCTTATCGAAACGCTGTCCTTTACAGGATATCCCCATATTTTTACGCCGCGTCCCTCGGCCAGTTTTCGGGCTTCTTTGAGCATCTCGTCGGTCCTGCTCCCCGTCAGGTTATACTTTTTACCGGAAGAGTCGATAAAGCCTAAAAAGCCCCCTTCAAGGTCAACATATTTGACCTGACCCTCCAAAACGGAAAGTTTTAGCCCGGTCTCGATCCCTTTCAAGTCCAGGATCCCCGCCGCTTTCAACACCTGGGCTGAAGCCAGTTCCAGATCGAACCGGGCCTCAAGCAGCTCCAGTTCGGACCTGGTAAGGGATGCCTGCGCGTCAAGGATCTCAAGGTTAGTGGCAAGCCCGCTTTTGTAGCGCATGTCAGCCACCGAGTAATTCTCTTTTGCGCTTTCCGCTCCAGCCCTTGCCGTTGACAGCACTTCTTTGGCGGAAACAAAGTTGAGATAGGCCTGTTTTACATCCAGCTCAACCGACCTTCTGGCCAGTTCTTTATTTGCCTCGGCTGCAGCCATGTTGGCCATGGCTTCCTTTATCTTACCCTGCGTGTTAAAGCCGTCAAAAACGGTCCAGGAGGCCGCGCCCAGCACCTGCCAATTGGTCTGGTCATAATTTATGCCGGCATTGGAATAGACCGTGTTCTGCCAGCCGTAATTTGCCTGCGCAAAGACCGAAGGCAGCCAGCCGGCTGCGGCAAGGGTCACATTGTTCTTTGATATATCCACAGAAAGGCCCGTCTGCCTGAAGTCCGGCCTGTACCCGTAGGCTGTTTTTAACAGATCGGCAAAGACCGGCCTGAATTTTGCGGCTTCTTCGGAAAAGTCCGTGTCCGGTATGGAATACTCTGAACCTGAAGCCGCTCCGAGAGCATTGTTGAAAGTTGCGGTTGCAAGTTCAAGGGCGTTCCTGGCCTTGATAAGCCCCTGGGTGGAATTTGCCACAGAGACCCGCGTCCTTAAGATATCGGCTTTTGTGGACATGCCCGCCCTAAGAAGAGCATCCGCCTGGTCAAGGTGGGCATTCGACATTGCAAGCGATTCTTGTGCCAGATCGATCATCTTCCTGGCTTTTATCACCCCGTAATAGGACGATCTCACATTATAGATGACATCCTGCTTTGCCCTGCGCAGGTCCTCTTTTGCGGATTTTGAGGCATTGAGCGCCATTGCAAGCGCGCTTTCCAGTTTTCCAAAGGTAAAAATATTCTGGCTCAGGTTAGCCTGCCATCTTTTGGTGTCCCCCGCTTCGTCAAGACCGAAACTGATGGGGATTCCGCTGATGACCGTCTGCATGGGAGAAGAAAATGATCTGCCGTAGTTTGCCTGAAGCGATACGGACGGCAGATAGCCCGAAAAAGCCTGCGCCACCCTTGCCTGCGATGCTTCGACTTTTCTCTGTGCCACCGCTACGGCCTCGTTCTGTTTAAGCCCAAGGTCAATGCTCTGTTCAAGGGTCAGCGTAGTCTGGGGCAGGGCCGCATTTGCAAGCAGCAATAAAAAGGCAATAACGCTCAGAGATCGCTTCATGGGACCTCCTTCCGGCAAGATAAAAGAGCAGCGGTCTTTTCAGAAGTATTATATATCTGCAGGCATCATGAAGTCAATAAAGTCTTGGCCCGCTCAACGGCCGCCACAGCATCTTTTGCAAAATTCGCGGAAAAAGATCTTGCAAAGTTTTCGGTAACAGGAGCTCCGCCGACCAATACGGGTATATTAATGTTTTCTTTATCAAGGAGCTGTTTTACCGCTTTCATTTGGGGCATTGTTGTAGTCAGCAATGCTGACAGAAGAATAACATCGGCCCTGTTATCGCGCGCGGTCTTTACTATCAGTTCGGAAGAGACATCTTTCCCCAGATCAATGACCTTAAAACCGTGGTTCTCTAAAAGCATCGCAACTATGTTCTTGCCTATGTCATGGATGTCGCCAAGCACGGTCGCAATGACGGCAGTGCCGATGATCTTTACATCTTCCGGCCTTATTTCTTTTTTTACTCTTTCAAAAGCAGTTTTCATCGTCTCTGCTGATGCCATTACTTGCGGAATGAAATATCTTCCGTCATTGAACCTTTTGCCGACTTCTTCCATTGCCGGCAATAAGGCTTTATCGATCACAGCCTGGGGTCTTGTTGTTCCTATTTCTATTTCAACTAAGTCTACAATAACATCTTTATTGCCTTGGACGACCGCATCAAAGATCTTTTCTGTATTCTTCTTTTTGGAGGGAACTGCCTTTTCCGGACTACTGACCACCGTTCCCTGGCTGCTGTATTTCTTTATCCAACTCTTCGCCCCCTTATCTCTGTTCAAAAAGACCGCCTCCGCATCTCTTGCCGCGGAAAGGGGGACCTTGTAGTTCAGGTTTTCAGGATTATAAATTGCTGCATCCAATCCCTTCTTCCGGCACAGCTCAATAAAAGCAGAGTTCAGCGCTTTCCTGTTAGGAAGTCCGTGTGAAACATTGCTTACTCCCAGGCTTGTCATTACTTTCAATTTGGTTTTGCATTGTTCCACCGCGACAAGCGTATCTTTAACATCTTCCTGCTGCGCGCCGGCTGCAAGCACGAGGGTATCAATAAAGATATCTTCTTTTTTAACGCCCGCCTTTACGGCCCTGCTGATTATCTTTTTTGCTATCTTAATTCTTGCGGACGCTTTTGAGGGGATGCCTTTTTCAAGGGTCAGGCCTATCACGGCGGCCCCGTATTTTTTTGCTAAAGGAATTACTGCATCCAGACTTTCATCTTTGCCGTTCACAGAGTTTATCAGCGCTTTACCGCAATAATTTTTTAGCCCTTCCTCGATAACGGCGGGATCCGAGCTGTCAATGCAAACGGGCACCTCGACAGAGGCCTGAACGGCATGGACCGCTCTTTTTATCGCTGCTTTTTCGTCAATATCCGGAACGCCGACATTAACATCGAGAATGTCAGCCCCGGCAGCAACCTGCGAAACCGCGTTCTGCCTGATTATATTTGACTTTCCTTCTCTCAGTTCCTGCTGAAGGTCTTTCCTATTCGTCGGATTGATCCTCTCCCCTATTATCATCAGCCTGCCCGGTTTGAATTCAAACACCTGCGTCCTGCTCGTGAGCCTGGTTGGGGCAAACGGCCGTTTGCCCTTACTCTCTTCTATCCTGGAGTCTTTCAGCGCCTCCACTATCGCCTTTATATGTTCCGGACTTGTCCCGCAGCATCCTCCTATGAACTTCACACCTATTTTTGCAAAGTCCCTGGCGTATGGCGCAAACTTGTCAGGGGTCATCCTGTAGACGGTCTCGTCATTTATTACTTCGGGATTGCCGGCATTGGGCATAATGGAGACAGGAATATCAGTGCTTTTTACCAGCCTTTTGGCTATTTCAATAAGTCCCTGAGGGCCAGAAGAACAATTCGCTCCTATCGCATCTGCGCCGAGCGGACCAAGAACAGCGGCCGCAACCTCGGGAGGCGTTCCCGTATTAGTTTTCCCGTTCTCGGAATATGTCATGTGCACGATCACGGGAAGGCCCGTATTTTGTTTAACCGCTATCAGGGCGGCGCGCGCTTCCTGAAGGTCGCTCATTGTTTCTATGGAGATCAGGTCAGCGCCTGCTTCTTCAAACACTTTTGCCTGCGCCGTGAATTCTTCGTATGCTTCTTCGAACGAAAACCTGCCTGTCGGCTCAAGCAGCTCTCCGCACGGGCCCATCGATGCGGCAACAAGAACTTTTCCCCCGGCAGCCTTCTTGGCAAGCCTGACAGCATCAAAATTAATCTTATGGAACCTATCCTCAAGGCCGTGTGGTTTTAATTTTATCCTCGTTGCGCCGAATGTGTTCGTCTCGATTATATCCGCTCCCGCATCAACATAGTCCTTATGGATCGCCTGGATGATCTCGGGATGCGAAAGATTTAATTCTTCAAAGCACAAACCCGGGTCTTTTACGCGCTTCATTATCTGCGTACCCATGGCACCGTCAAGGATATAGTTCTTATTGTCTTTAAAAATTGTCATTTTGCATCACCAGAGCATCCTCGCTCGGATGCTGATAGTATTCCCTTCTTCTGTCTATTACCTTAAAGCCCAGCTTTTTATATATCTTTTGCGCCGCTATGTTGGACTGCCGCACCTCAAGGAAGAGTTTCTTGAGCCCTTTTTCAGCTGCATCCTTGATAAGCCTTTCTATCAGCTGTGTTCCGACACCCTTTTTTCGATCCCGCGGAGCCACAGCAAGCGTAGTAATATGCCCCTCATCCAAGACATAGCGGAAACCGCTGTAACCAAGTATCCTGCCGCCTTCTCTTGCCGCTACATAATGCCCGTTCTCGCTGGACAATTCGTCAACAAAAGTCTGTCTGTTCCAATGGGAATGGAAAGATCTTTTTTCTATTTTGAGCATCTCTTTAATGTCCTCAAGCTTAACGGTCTCAAAATTCATTTTCCGTACTCCCGGATATTGGGCATGTGCGAGTATGTGGGAACAAGACTCAAAGGATCGTCCTTTTTTCCTGCCTTGAACTGCGCTAGACCTATCAGGGCAGCGTTCCTTGCATAAGGGTATTCATCGCTGCCGCGGGGAATATGCAGTTTTCCCTTGATCTGCCCCAGCAGTTCTTTTACCCTTGCCTTGCGCACAGGCAGGTCCTGTGAAAGCCTTCTTATGCTTTCAGAATCGCTGGAAAAAAGCGCGAAGTTGCTTTCGTCCCTTACCGCATCGCAGACCACCGCTATTATTCCTTCAGCGTTCTTAAGATTGTAGGCCGTGGCTTCAAGAGCGGAGATCCCGCAAATAGGAATATCCAGCACCTGTGCTAGGCTTTTTGCCGCAGCCAGCCCGCCTCGCAGGCCGGAATACGAACCGGGGCCGTCCACAACGGCTATCACATCGATCTCTTTTATGTTTAGGCCGGAATCTTTGAAAAGCATTTCAATGATTGCTGCCACATCTTCGGACCTGGCATTGAGAGCGGAGTATTCGCAAAGCACAGCCGCCTCTCCCGGCCGTTTTTCCTCTATGACCGCAGCTCCGGTCAGTTTTCCTGCGGTGCTAATGCCGAGCACTTTCATCTGTAGTGATCCTTCTTTCATTCTCGGATATGAGTTCAAATCTGACCCTGCGGCAGTTTTCCGGCAGCAGGCCCAGGGCTTTTTCGGCCCACTCTATCAGCACGATCGATCCCTTACCGAACAGGTCAGAAATGCCAAGGTCTTCTATCTGTGAGAGGCTGTCGGTCCTGTATAAGTCGATGTGATAAAAAGGCAGTCCCGAAAGCGTCCTGTATTCGTTAATTATAACAAAGGAGGGGCTGGTAACAAAGCCCTGGATCCCGAGTCCTTCCGCCACGCCCTGGACAAAAGTAGTTTTTCCGCTTCCGAGGTCGCCGAAGAGGGCGACCGTGTCCCCCGCCTTAAGACCTTTTCCCAGTTTGATCCCGAGCTTTCTAGTTTCCTTGGGACTACCAGTGTTCGTAATCGTCTGCAGTTCCTCTCTTGATCTCTCTGAAGCCTGGGAGGGCATCGTCATAAGTGTCCGAAGTTTCGGCCCTTTTTTCATCAAAGAGCTCGGACACTGTCTTTTCAAGTACCGGATGGATAGCCACGGGTGCTATCTCCCTCAGAGGCTCAAGAACAAAGAGGCGCTCGTGCATCATAGGATGCGGAACCGTAAGTTTATCGTCGCTTAGCACGAGGTCCGAATACATAAGAATGTCTATATCCATTGTCCTGGGCCCCCATTCGGAGCCTCTTTCTCTGCCCAGAGTGTCCTCTATGCCCTGTGTTACGGAAAGGAGTTCATACGGGTCCAGTTTTGTGCTGACCGAGACCGCACTGTTTATGTAGGGTGCCTGAGGCACGCCTCCTGCAGCCTCTGTCTCATAGTTGGATGCCCTGCGGTTTACCTTGATACCGGGCGTCTCTTTTAAGATCGTAATAGCCTGTTCAATATATTCTTCTCTGTCGCCCACATTGGATCCCAAACCAAGGAAGACCGTTACCGGAGTTTTAGGTTTGAAGACCTGTTTTTCGGCAATAGGGGCTTTATGTTCGGCTTTCTTCTCCAGAGCCTTTACTTGGGTTTTTTTTGTTAAAGCCTTCTTATTTGCCGTCTTTTTTGCGACTTTCTTTTTGGCAGCTGTCTTTTTGGGCAGCTTCTTTCTTTTTGGCAGGGTCTTTTTTACCTTTACCGCCTTCCTTTTGATTTTTCGGCCTGAGGCGCCTTTAACAGGCTTTTTTTTCTTTTTCATACATCTCTCCTTTTATGCCGGATTTATCGCGGATTTACGGGTGACCGCATCAGCCACGGCCACCGCTTTTGCGGCCTGGTTCATATCGTGAATTCTTATTATATCAACTTTCTTTGAAATGGCAAGTACCGACGCCGCAAGGCTGCTTTCCAGTCTTTTTGAGGGCTCTTCCCCGGTGATCCTGCCTATAAAAGACTTTCTTGAAACACCTATACAGACTGGCCTTCCAAAGCACCTGAACTCGTGGAGTCTTCTCAGGATCTCGAGATTATGGTCAAATGTTTTACCGAACCCGATGCCGGGGTCCAGTATTATGAGGTCCTCTTTCACCCCTGCTTTAAGCGCCATTGCCATGCTCTCCTCGAAGAACAACAGGATCTCGCTTATCAGGTCTTCGTACCGCGGATCGTTCTGCATCACGGAGGGATCGCCTTTTGAATGCATGATTATGAGCGGTACTTTGTGTTTTGCCGCAACCTCTGCCATATCCTTGTCATATCTAAGACCGCTTACATCATTGATCATATTTGCCCCGGCCTTGATCGCCGCCTCGGCAACAGAAGCTTTGCGGGTGTCTATAGAGATTATCGATCTATTTTGGCCGCCTGCCCCTAGCAATTTGATAACCGGAACAACCCTATGGATTTCTTCATCCTCTTGAACCGCGGCCGCCCCCGGCCTTGTTGATTCGCCTCCTACATCTATTATGCGGGCGCCGTCATTTATCATTTGCTGCGCATGGGCAAGCGCGTCTTCTGTACTTACATACTTTCCTCCGTCCGAAAATGAATCGGGAGTAACATTCAATATCCCCATCAAATAGGTCTTCTTGCCGAACTCCAAGCCCAAGATAGAGTTAGGAAGGCTCTCATATATCCTTATAAGGTGCAGGATCTCTTCCCCTAACCGGGGAAGGCCGAATTGCTGGGCCTTTAGCCTTTCGGCGAGGCTTATGTATTGAAATACCGTCCCCAGGAGTATCACATCGGTTCTATCTTCTGAATGGTCTATGGTGCCTTTTGATGTAGCCGCATCTCCTCCGCGCGATAGCATGTCCTGCTTAAGGATATTGGCGGCAACAACTCCAAGGCCTTTGATCTTTATGGCCTTAAAAACCGCCTTGGGAGCCATGATCTCCAGGCCTTCCGCATGCACTCCCACGGAAAGGAGCTCTTTTCTGGCTTCCTGAAGACTTTCTATCGATATGACTCTTGCAAGATGTCCCATATATCGGAAGGTATTATAGCACGGATGCCGCAAAGGCTAGTCGATGCTCAGACGCAGTATCTTTTTCGTGTTCCTGCCGGTCTTTGCCCTTTCGTCCAATCTTAGGCCGGCTACCCAGAGGATCTTTTCCTCATCGCACACTATCGGCACCAGCGCTCTCATATGAACAGGCACTTTTTCGTCTATGAACAGGTCGTGGAGTTTTTTGTGCCCTTTCATCCCAAGGGGAATAAAGCTGTCCCCTTCTTTAAAATTCCTGACGGTCAGGACTCTTCCTTTTAGTTTTGATGCATCAATATATGCTTCGCTTTTTTTGATCCTTGAGAATGCTGGAACCTTATTAACAAAGCTTGCTTTCACCCCGCTGCTGCTCTTGCCGGGGATCTTTATGGTTTCACTGAATTTGCCGGGGACAATATCCTTTGGCATGTCATCAGAGACTGTAAGCCTGCCCCCCTTCACAACGGCAAATAATCCGCCCGGCAGATGTATCTGCCCTTCTTTCAGTTTTAAAATGTCCCGTATGTGCTTATAAGAGACCTCTTTTAGGTTGCCTTTGACTTTCTCGATATACGACCGGACTATCTGTGTTTTGAGCGCCGGATGAAGTTTGGCAAGTTTGGACATCAGTATCTGCCCCCCTCTCCCTTTGGGAGAGGGGCTGGGGGTGAAGGCCTTTTGGGAAATATAATCAAAGTCTTCGGAAAGAATATTAATTGTGTTAATTAAGACTTCTTTGATGTTAGGATTGTACTTCCAAAGAATGGGGATCAACTCGTTTCGGATCTTGTTGCGGAATTGCTTTGTCTCAAGATTGGTTTTATCGACATTATACTCAAGCTCATTATCTTGGCAGTATTCGATCACCTCTGATTTCCACGCATCTATCAAAGGCCTGATAATATTGCCGTTCACAGGCGGAATACCGCAAAAACCTTTTATGCCGGAGCCCCGAACCAGACGCATAAGGAAGGTCTCAATGTTATCGTCTGCCGTATGGGCCAAAGCGATCTTTTTGGCCTTCACTTTGGCAGCGGTCTTTTCAAAGAAATCATATCTTACGATCCTTCCCGCCTCCTCAAGAGATAATTTGTTTTTCTTTGCGTATACGGCAATATCCATCTCCACCATCGAACCTGGGATTTTTAACCTTGAGCAAGTCTTTTTTACCAAAAGCGCATCTCTTCCAGAATCCCCGCCCCTTAGTCTATGGTTGAGGTGACACACATGGAATTTGTTCTTTGGGTAGTTGGTCACAAGAAAATGCAATAAAGCAACAGAATCCGGTCCTCCGGATACTCCAACAATGACCTTCTCTCCGGGACCGATCATGTTTTTTGAAGAAACAGTGCTCAGCGCTTTTTGCGTCAGCATTTAAGCGACCCAGCCTGCAAGTCCAGAGACCAGAGGAATATTGACTTGCCTGCCCAGCAGCACAAGAAAAGCGCACCAGAGGGCGTAAAGCCAGATAAGCCACATTAAAAGCGGAAGGACGATCTCAAAAGGCCGTATATAAACGAGGGACATAATATGATCTGTCCCGGAGCGGACCAAAATTAGGAGCACAAATGAAAAGACCCAGTAAAATAGCGCCTGGGAAGAATGCAGCGCCAAATATTCTTTCTTTCTTTTTTCCGTAAGTATTATGTAGAGAGCCGGAAAGAAGAACGCGTATGAGAACGCTGCATTGATCCGGTCAAAAAATCTGATATCTTCATCCATTTTTTTTCTTGTCCTTGTTCTTGTCCTTGCCCTAACTTGCGGTAGAGATCAAGGACGAGGACAAGGAAAACTTGCTTCGCAAGTTTTGTCGGGGGCCGGAATCGAACCGGCGACCTAGGGCTTATGAGTCCCTCGCTCTAACCGTCTGAGCTACCCCGACACTACACTATCCTGCGCATCAAAAGGCCCGAAGCCAGTTTGGGATAAAAGAACGTAGATTTTTGAGGCATCTTGAGTCCCGCATCTGCGGCTTTGATTATCTGGTCCACTCCGGTGGGCCTCAGCAGGAAGGCCGCGTTATATCTTCCCTTTTTCGCCATGTTAAGCGCCTCAGCCTCATCATGGCTGTACACTATCACTTCGCTGGTTTCTTTATCCTTGTGTTTTGCAAGGATATCGTCAAGAAGAAGCGTGTGCAATATCGAAACATCCAGGTCTTTCTGGTCAAGCCTGCCTCTTTCCTGCATCAGCCTGTCCTTGGCAAAAGCATCCCTCAATTTAAACATGAAGAGCTTGTCCAATTTTTTGCTGTAAAATCCCATCACATGACCTACAGACCTTTCTATGCGTTCGTAGGAATCTATCTCCACGATGAGGAAGTATTTTTTTGCCGCATTCATGATCGAGTCTATGTCCTCATCTCCAAGTTTAAGGATGCGGTGTATGGGAAGCACCGCAAGGCCGCTGCCTGATGTGCCGGTAAAGTACATCATTATATAGTTATGAGGCGCATCGCTTGAGTGGGACGCCCCCATATCCTTTGCAAATGAAAGTGCTGTCTCAAACCTGTGATGCCCGTCAGCAATGTAAACATTCTTTTTCTTCATACCCGCGACCAGCGCGCTTACGGCCGCTTTATCGCTTACACGCTTTAAGCGGTGCAGAACGCCCTGGTCGTCCCTGGCCTCAAATACCAGTACGCTCTGTACCGGCCAGGGCAGCTCTCCGTCATAAAAGCCAAAGACCGGCTCAGTATTGGTCATGGTGGCGCGCAGCAGGGCAAGCCTGTCGTCCTTGGGCTTCTGGTAGGTGTTCTCATGCGGCTTTGCGGAGCGCTCTCTGTCGAATTTTAATAGAGCAAAGAACCCTCTGCGCTGGCGCTTTGTCCCCCGGCAGGTAAACTCCTGCTCCAGCATATAAAGACACGGTTCCTGGTCCTCTTTGAACAGGCCGTCGGCAAGCCCGCTCTTTATGAACTGGGCGGCCCTGGTATACCTGTTGTCCGAAGGATTGTCGCCTTCTTCGTCCCTGCCCAGTATGACCCTTATGATATTGTTCTCGTCCCTGGCATACAGCTTTTCCCTTTCGGCCTCGTCTATAACATCGTAGGGAGGAGCTATCAAAGCAGATATATCCTTGATCTTTTCCTTGTTGTACAGGACCCCTTTGAAAGGAGATATTGTTGCCATATTTCTTATTCCTGAAATTATTATAACAAATCGAGGTGGATATTGCAGATTCAGAATCAGCGGATAGCCTGATCGCCGATCTCTCGCTAATTAGGCATCCCCAATAACACGAACGGGATCTATCTCCAATGACATTAATGCTCAAAAATAGCGCGAATCCCGATTTGTGTCAGTAGGGATATTGGCTCGATTAGAGAGCCTCTTCTCATTTGGGTAATTCGCGATATGCCAATTGGGGATAAATTGGAGCTTTCTAGAAAGCAGAACCATCTTAACGATCATGATCCCATATTGCTTTCCCAACTATTTGCTGAGGTTATTACATACATTGCATTTAAAAATACCTTCTGGTAGAATTGTATATCATGAATGAAAGCAACAAGATAAAAGTGCTGGTGGTGGACGACGAACCGGGAGCCCTGGAATCTTTCAGGATGATCCTCGAGATCAAGGATTATGAGGTTTCCACTTTTTCCAGCGGGATAGAAGCCATAGCAAGCGCCGAAAAGACCGCCTACGACATAGCCTTTATAGACCTTAAGATGCCCATAATGGGCGGGCTTGATGTCCTCAAAAAGCTAAAAGAGGTCTCGCAGTCTACCGAAGCCATAATCGTTACGGCCTATGCCTCAGAGGAATCGCAGGCCAATGCCATAACTCTGGGCGCCATGGAATACCTGAGAAAGCCCTTCCTTATGGAGGAGATCTTTTCCCTCTGCGACAGGGCGCTGCGCAAAAAAAGGGAAAAGGCTGCGGCCTCGAAAAAAGAAGGCCAGTCAGGTCCCAACCTGGAAGGCATACACTAAAAGCCCGCTCCTCAAATAAATGGACATCTTTCAAAGCATCGTTCTCGGGGTGATAGAAGGATTTACCGAATTCCTTCCTGTTTCTTCCACCGCCCATCTTGTGCTTGCAACACATATCATGGGCCTGGAAAGCACCGAGTTCGTAAAAAGCTTTGTCATCACCATACAGTTCGGGGCCATTCTTTCCGTTCTCGTGCTTTACTGGAAAAGGTTCCTTCTGGACCCGGAAAGCTTGAAAAGGGTTTTGGCGGCTTTTGTTCCTACTGCTGCGCTTGGATTTATCCTCTACAAAGCTGTAAAGGGCTTTCTTATGGACAATCAGACCGTCATAGTGTGGTCGCTGCTACTTGGAGGGCTCTTTCTGATAGTCTTTGAGCTGCTGCACCGGGAAAAAGAAAGCGCGCACGAAGACATCTCTACCATCCCCTACCCCGTCTGTATCTCTATAGGTCTTTTCCAGGCACTGGCCATGGTCCCGGGAGTGTCCCGCTCTGCCGCCACCATAATAGGAGGACTGTTGCTGGGGTTAAAGAGGACCACTATAGTTGAGTTCTCCTTCCTTCTGGCGGTCCCTACCATGCTTGCCGCCTCGGTCCTTGATATGGCAAAAAGCGCCCCGTCCTTTGAAGCGGCCCAGTTCGGTGTTCTTGCAGCCGGATTTGCGGTCTCTTTTGTGACAGCGCTTTTAAGCATCAAATTCCTCATTTCCTACACGCAAAAACACACTTTTATACCATTTGGCGTCTATCGGATAGCGGCAGCCCTGCTGTTTTTGTCCTTTTTTATTTAAATGCGGAGGTCAGCCTCTGCAAAAAACCCTTTTTCTCCCCGGGACAAAGATATTCCCATCTCATGCAGCCGGAGCACTCCGGTGTTCTGCCCTTCAGCTTTTTATAGCCTTTGACCATGTCCGAGTTAAGAACGCTTGATACCCTGCCAAGCGTCGGCACATAGGCCTGTCTCAGCCTAAAACACGGAAGGACAAGGCTAAGGTCCGGAAGCACCGTAATGATATTGTCCAGAGCCCTGCAGACAGGGGATTCAATATCATTTCCTTTCTTTTTCAGGATATCCAGCATCTTTCTGCTCAAAACTACTCTTCTGTGCTTGAGATAGCGCCTTATGTACTCGATAGATTCCCTTTCAAAACCTTCTGTCCCGAAAAAATCATAAACGGGGTTTATCCTGATCTTTACCCCGAGCTTTTCCGCAAGCTCGACCATGTCGGGAAGATAGGCGATGCTGTCCCTGGTCATGGTAAAATTCATCACCGTTCTCTGGCCCTTTTTTGCTGCCGCGTCCAGGCTGTGGAGAGCCTCGGCAAAGCATTCCTGACCCCTTATCCGGTCATGTTCGCTCTGCAACGGAGCATCCAGCGAAACATAAAGTTCACCTATGAGGCCGGCCAATTCAGCCTGTCTTTGCGGATAAAGGATGCCGTTAGTAAAAAGTTTTGTTTTAAGCCCGCTGGACAGCGCCGACTTTAGGGCCTTAGGAAGATCGCTCCTCAAAAGCGGCTCGCCTCCGGTAAAGACGACAGTCCTTACCCCCAGCAGCTTAAGGTCAGAAAAAAAAACGTCAAGTTCTCCGGCAGGCGTTTCATTAAAAGAAAGCAGTGTCTCGTCGCGCCAGTTGCCGCAGAACTCGCAGGACGAGTTGCATCTTAAGGTAAAGTAGAACTCACAGATCATACCGTTCTGAATTTTGGCACGGCCACGGTCATAAGTCCGGAAAGCAGTATCATAAGCCCAAGAAGCAGAATGGCGCAAGAAAGCCCGAAAGAATCGGCGACAGCGCCAAAGATGACCACGGGTATCGTAAATGCAAAATTGATCATCATGTTCTGTATTCCGAACACTCTGCCCCTCAGCGATCTGGGCGTCTTATGCTGGAGGATGGTCTGGATGGTCGCGTTTATTATGATGTTGCCGAACCCAAGAACAAAGCAAAGCGCCAGGGCAAGCGGAAGGTTCCTGGTCTGGGAAAGCAGCGTCAGAGTCAGTCCCGAAACGATAAAGCCGGAAAACACTATGGTGCTTTTCCTGAAATAGTGCCCAAGCCTGCCAAGCGCCAGCATTCCCACAAGCATTCCTCCGCCTGCCAAAAGGACAAGATAGCCAAAGTTCCTGGCGCCTATCCCTATGTACTTTTCCGCAAATTCTATGGCAAGCATGCTGATGACCGCAAGGCCGCATGTTATTATCATCATCTTTATCAGCGAATACCTGATCACCGCGTTCCTTCTGATAAACTCAAATCCCATCAGCAGGTCCTGTTTGACGGATTTTATGGTCGAAGACCCCTTTCTGCCGTTGACCTTTAGACTTACCATGAACACCGACAGAGCAGAGATCAGGTAAAGCGCCGAGGCAAGGCCAAAGGTGCCTTTTTCCCCCATTAGAAGCACCAGGGGGGCTCCTGCGGCAAAACCTATGACGCTGCTCCACATCCAGGTGGTCATGAAAAAAGAATTCGCCACGATAAGGTTTTCCTTTTCCACTATCTCCGCAAGGCAGGAGGCTTCTGCCGGAGCAAAGAACTGGGAGATCGTGTAGATCATGAAACTTACAAGAAAAAGCCACAGGAGAGAGCCCTGCAGAAAAAAGATCACCAGAAGTATAAAGGCGCCCCTCAGGAGGTCAGATGCCACCATTGTGGTCTTTTTGTTCCACCGATCCACATAGACGCCGGCAAAAGAAGCGAACAGTACCGAGGGAATGCCGAAAGAAAGCATCGGGACCGATACGCCTAGGTTGGTACGGGTAAGATTGTAGGCCTCGATCACCAGGACATATATGAATATTCTGTCTGCAAGCTGGCTCAACAGCTGCCCCATCCACAGGAACATGAAGTTCCTATTCTTGATAACGGCGGAAAACCTCGCAGGTATCACTGGTTTTTCCAAATGCGTATGTCCTTTCCCAGATGATCGCACAAGCAAGGCATAAGAACTCTGTCAACCTCCCGTATGCTCATCTTTGAAACCACTGCCGCAGAGATCTTGCCTGTTATTGCGCCGTCAACAAAATCCCTGGCCTCGCCGATAAATTGATCAAAGGGCAAAAAACCTTCTATATCCGCGAACCTGATATCAAATATCCTGGTCACCAGCTGTGGCATCGCGCCGCTCTTGAGGCTCCTGAGGCTTTCAAGAAGAAGATGGAAAAGGTCCTGTTCTATCATTCCCTCATCAAGGTAACAGTCAATGAGCTTGGCCATGTAAAGGCCCGCCTTGAGAGGCTTTTCCTTTTCCCTTATGGAGTGAAATGACTCTATCGTCTGGGCCTGGCTTAATATGTCCAGATTTCTGCCCTTTGCCAAAAGGAGGCTGTTATAGGCCAGCGGCTCAAGCCTGCCGCCAAAGGTGCTTGCGGCCCTGCAGGCCGACCTTGCCACAGCCTTCAGCTTTCCTTTTGTCCGGGTAAAAATAGTCATGAGCTTATCGGCCTCGCCGAATTTTGTGGATTTCAGGTTTATGGCTTCGACTTTGTATAGAGGCATTATTGATAGATAAACTTTAACACAGCAGACTTGCCCTAGTCAAACTTACCTTGACTATGTGGCTTTTTGTATGTTATTTTTGCTTTATGAACAGCAGGATCAAGGTCCTTATGGCAGATGATGAGACAAACATAACAAGCATGGCAGGAGCGGTCCTGTCGGATGCCGGCTATGAGGTCATAACTGCAAAGAACGGGTTGGAGGCCTGCGAAAAAGCCCTTACTGAAAAGCCCGATCTCATAATACTGGACAGGAACATGCCTGTGATGGACGGGATCGAGGCATGTAAAAAGATCCGCGACACCAAGGGGATCTCGGGCATTCCCATAGTGTTCCTTACGGGAAGGGACGATGACAAAGAGATCCTTGAGGGGCTCAGGTCAGGCGCCGAGGATTACATCACAAAACCTTTTAACATCTCGGAATTCAAGAAAAGAGTCGAAGAAATACTTTCAAAATCCGGAAAAGCCGCTTAGGGGGCCGGAAATTATTCGACCTTTACCCACCCCTCGTATTCGAAATAACCGATAAAATTATAGGACAATTTTATCTTATACCATTTTTTGTCCTCGGTCCTGCCCGTGATCCTTATGTTGACAGGAAAATCATATACGGCCTTAGCCTCCTCGCTGGGCAGAGCCAGGAATCTTTTGACGGGAAGGTCCATTTTTGCATAGCCGGTCCCCTGCCCCCTGTCCTGGACTGCAGCAAATATCGCGGCTATAAAAACCGCCAGAATAATGACAACAGACGCAAAAGCTTTTTTTATCATACAGCATCGCCCATTATACTATCAGGAGAAGTCAATGACAAATCTCGAGCCTTTCCCGGGAGCGCTTGTCACATCTATCCTGCCTCCCGAGGCGCTTATAGCTTTTGCGGCGGTATAAAGGCCGATACCTGCCCCTGAGTTTTTTGTGGTAAAGAAAGGGTCAAAGATCCTGTCAAGCGTGTTCTGGTCCATCCCCTGGCCGGAATCTTCTATGATCAGCTGTGCTCCAGACACCGATATCTGCAGGCGCCCTCCGCAGGACATGGCTTCAACCGCGTTCATTATTATATTAGAAAAGGCTTCCGAGAGCTCCTTCCTGCTGCCTCTCAGCTTAAGGCCGAGGTCCTTTATGTTAATATCGGTTTCGATACGGCGCTTTCTGCAGTATTCATTGATCGGAATAATAACTTCGCGGATCAGGTCTGCAGCCTCAATCTCCATGGCGTCAGATACTCCGCCATTGGCATTTTGCTCATTGCCCCTGATGGACAAAAGCCGGTTGACCGCAGAGTTTATCCTGTCCAATTGTCTGATCGAGATCTCGTTGAAGGTCTTCAAGAAAACCGGGTCTTTTAGATTATCTGGAAGGACGGAGATCAACCCTTTTAATGAAGTAAGAGGGTTCTTGATCTCATGGGCAGCTGAAGCCGCAAGCGCTCCTATTGCGGCGAACTTTTCGTTTTCAAGCATTTTTTTAGACGCTTTGAGTTCCTTTTCATACAACATGTCCCTTTCTTCCGCGGCCCCTATAAGGGCGCAGATAGTTTCAAAGACCTCAAAGTCTTCCCTGTTCCACATGCCGCGGCCTGGCTTTTCTCCAAGGACCAGGAGGCCTGACACTTCTTCTCCTGTCTTGATAAAGAAGACCAGAGACGCCCCCGCACTAAGGAGGTCCTCTGGCAAAGAACCTGCCAGTTGTTCTTCCGCAGCAATAATGCTACCGGAAAAGGCTGGAGAAGAAAGACGAAAGCTGTTTTTAACGGCGCTAAAACCGCTCTTCAGTTCCACAGTGAACTCAAAACCGTTATCCCCCTTCTGTCCATCTGCAAAAAGAAGGTCCCTTATCTTCCAGGTGGAGGAGATCTCATTTAGAGCCATCTGTTTAAGGTCCCTGGCATTCATGGACAGGACCAGGCTTCTCGAAAACGCCTTGCCAACCTCCCCTGCCGCATAGGAATCCCTGAAAAACGCCCTGTCAACTGTTTTTTGTATGCTGCGCCTTAGAGGATCGAACAGCAGGACAAAAACGGCCACACTGAAAGAGGCTGACAAAAAATAATTGAATCCGGCCAGGTTTTCCAGAAGCCCCACCGACAGCAAAAGCATCAAAGCATAGATGGAGGAAAAGACCACCAGTATAGCTGAATATATCAGGCTTTTTCTTATCGCGACCTTGATATCGAACAGGCGCCTAAAAATGACCGCGTAGGCGGCAAGCAATGCGTAAAGAGGAAAAATGAACATTCCTGCCGGAAGGATATCAAGTCCGAACGCCGGAAAGAACTGTGTAGAGCCCGAGACAAAACCGACCGCAGAAGCCGTCAGTATGTAGGCAGCCTGGTTCCTCCTTGTCCCCGAACTGCCCCTGTAAAAACCGACGAGTTTTGCAAATCCCGCCGCGACAAACACGACAAAGTAGGCCGCGAACAGATAGTAGACCGGACCGGCCTTGGGGCAGTGCTTAAAAAAAGTGGTCGCGCTCAAACCGCTCACAAAAAACCCGTCCCAAAGAGACGCCAGAAGAAAAAGAACCCACGCCAAGGCAAGAAGGGCCTGGCGTCTTCTGATCTCATTATCTTTTGTAAAGGCCCTGACAAAGGCGTAGAACAGTAAAGGGATAAGGATCGCAGAAGCAAGATTGGCCTTTGTCCAGAACAGGACCTGGGCATAGGATCGGGAGAGCTCTCCCATAAGCTGGAAAAGGCACCATATCCCCACCACCAGATTAAAGACCGAAAGCAGCACAGCCGCTCTGGTGCGCGGAGCAAAGGCAAAGGTAAAGGCAGCCACACAAAAAACAACGAAACAGGAAAAGGCCAGTGAAGCAGTATACAGGATCATTCTGATTTTGGAGAGGCTTTTATATCTATCATTTCTATACCGGGAGTGTACTCCCTTGTCACGGGCTCGGTTATATGCGCAAGATTCCGAAGCAGGTCCCTTATCCTTCTTGCCTCCCTTTCAACTGTTCCGAGCTTTTCTTTAACGAACTCGGCGTCCGGCGGGGTATTAGAAGACAGCTTTAACTGCAGCGCCTGGGTCTGGGCAAGAACACTTGTAAGGGGATTGTTAATTTCGTGCTGAAGGCTCACGGTCAGCTTTGCCATGGTGGAAAGCCTCTCTGCCTTTACCAGTTCCTCTCTGGTCTCCATCAGCTCTTTATTCGTCTTTTCAAGCACTGCCGCATATCTTTCCTTTACCTGGGCCTCCGCTATCTTTTTAGCGCTCTCTTTCTCCCTTTCCAGAAGGTTGGAATTCTCAACATAGATCGCGCTCTGGTTGGCTAGGGTGGTCAAAAAGTTTATATCCTCTTCGCTAAAGTCCTCTCCCGAAAGCTTGGCCCCCATGGACAAAAACCCCACCAGTTTGTTCTTAAGCATGCTCGGGATAAAAAGGACCGAATCAAGACTGTCAAAATCTTTGAGGATCTCCTTGTATTTATTCCTCTCCTGCTCCGTCAAAAAAACATCCTTTGATCTCTTCTCTATCAGGCCTCTGACCAATACGTCCTTTGACTCTTCTAGAGCTTCGATAACGGGATAGTTAGATGTCATGGTGACACCCGAGAGGTCCTTTACCAGGCCTTCAGCACCTCTAACCGCATACCTGTCCTTTTTTTCATCGTACAGGAACAAAGCGGCAGATGTAAGCTTCATCCTTCTTGCAACCAGGCGTGCCGTAAGCTTTATAAGCCGGTCGGTATCGGTAAGAAGAGACATCGCCTCGCTGGTATCCTTTAAGGTTTTTTCGTAATTGAACCTCGTCTTAAAAAAGATCTGATCGACCCATTTCTGGAGCCTGTCGCGCAGAGGCTCGAACACTACGGCAAAGAAGATAAAGAACAGGAAGCCTATGGCCAGCGAATAGTTGCCGCTAACTCCCTGAAAAAACCTGGCGACGAACAGCAAAAAGCCAAAGTAGAGCCCGGAGATCAATCCGGCAAGGATCGTATAGACGATGCTGCGCCCCAGGAAAGCCTTGAGGCTCCTTTTCTTTTTCTGGGTGTACAAAAAGGCCCCCAGGATCACGCTGGAAAGCACAAGAAGTATCAGTACAAGTATCTCGTTGTTCATATTAGTTTTTTCAGTTTTGAAACCAGGGTAGACCTGTCTATCTGCAGCATCCTTGCAGCGCTGGACTGGTTTCCCTTTGCCTCTTCAAGAGCTCTTTCTATATACTCCTTTTCAAACTTATCGCAGGCCTGGCGCAGAGGCAAGCCTATTATACCATCGGTATGCTGATAATCAGGAAAAAAATCGCCTTCCTCTATGACAGAGCCTCTGCACAAAAGGACAAGCCTTGCCGCCGCGTTCTCCAGCTCTCTCACATTGCCGGGCCACCTGTAGGCCTTCAATTTCTTGAGGGCTTCCGCGCTGAAACCCGTTATTTTTTTGCCGAATTTCCTGTTGTATTTTGCAAGAAAATGCTCCAGGAACAGATCCAGGTCCCCTACCCTTTCTCTAAGACAGGGCAGCGTTATGGGAACCACATTTAGGCGGAAAAAGAGGTCCTGCCGGAACTGCCCTTTCCCGACCGCCTCCTTAAGGTCTATATTAGAGGCGCAAATGATCCGGACATCCACCTGGACCTGGGAGGAAGAACCCAGGCGCTGGACTTCGCCCTCCTGGAGCACCCTCAGGAGTTTTGCCTGCATCGAAAGAGGCAGACAGGTTATCTCGTCAAGAAAAAGAGTGCTTTTGTCCGCGGCTTCAAATTTACCCGCATGGCGCTCAAAAGCCCCGGTGAACGCACCTTTTTCGTAGCCGAAGAATTCGCTCTCAAAAAGGTTTTCCGGGACAGCGGCGCAGTTCACCGCAAAGAACGGCATTTTTGACCTGCGGCTTCTGGTGTGTATCTCCCTTGCCAAAAGCTCTTTGCCGGTGCCTGTTTCTCCCGTTATGACAACACTGGCATCGCTTGATGCTATGTCGCTGACTTTGCGGAGCACTTCAAGCATCCGGGGGGAAGAAGCTATGAAGTTCTCAAAACCCTCTTTCTGCATGCTTTTGAGCGCTTTGTTCTCGGCCAGAAGGCTTTTCCGCTCGAGGGCCTTTTCTATGGCTGCTTTTAGCTCTTCCACTTCAAAAGGTTTGCACAGATAATCATAGGCCCCGGCCTTAACGGCCTGGACCGCTGTCCTGGGGTCCCCTACTGCGGTAAGCATTATGACCTCCGCTTCGGCGCCCTGCGGGCTTTCCTTGATCTTTTTTAGCAGAGTAATGCCGTCGCATCCGTCCATCTTAATGTCAAGAACAACAATATCAACGCTGTTGTTCTTAAGTTTTAAGACGGCATCCTTGGGATCGGAACACAAAATAAGGTTGTAGAAAGGCTTAAGGACAGCTTTCAGCGTCTCAAGAATGTCCTTTTCGTCATCAACGGCCAGGACGGTATGCTTTGGTTTTGGCATTGTCAGATCTTGACAAGTCTTGCCTCTGTTATGCCGCTGAGCTTTTCCATCTTTTTCAGCAGCTCATCCGGTACTGTATTGTCTATATTCAGGACCATTACGGCCTTTCCGCCGACCGACTGCCTGCCGACATCCATCGAAGCTATATTGACCTTGTTGTCGCCGAGCAGCGTCCCCATGGAGCCTATTATGCCGGGCTTATCGGTATGCGAGGTGATTATCATATAGCCCGAGGGGACAACATCGGTCCGAAAGTCGTCTATGCGAACCAGTCTTTCTCCGAACGAACCCTGGACACAGCCGGCGACCAGACGGGACTTATCCTTCGAAGAGGCTTTTACCATTATAAGATTGGAAAAATCCTCGGCTTCCAGGCTCTTTATCTCTTTTATCTTAATTCCTCTCTCCTTTGCAATAACTCCCGCATTGACCAGGTTAACAGCTTCGGCAAGCGCGCTTTCAAGAAGCCCTTTTAAAACCGAAACAGTAAGAGGAGAAACATTGAGCTCCGAAAGCTCTCCTAAATAGGAGATCTCAACCTCTTCTATCGCTCCGTCCAGTATCTGGGCCGCGAACTTCCCAAGCTTTTCTGCCAGCCTTAAATACGGCTTGACCGGGGCCAGCACATCGGGCCTCATTGAAGGGATATTAACGGCCGCCCTTGCGCTTTCGCCCTTGAACACATCAATTATCTGGTCCACCACATCGACCGCCACATTTACCTGGGCCTCAAGCGTTGAGGCCCCCAGGTGCGGGGTAGCGATCACATTTTCGAGCTCTACAAGCGGATTACCCGTTGCCGGTTCCTTTTCAAAAACATCTATTGCAGCCGCTTTGACTTTTCCTGACTTAAGCGCCTCCGCCAGGTCTGCTTCGTCAATAATCCCTCCTCTGGCACAGTTGATTATCCTGACCCCGTCCTTCATTATGGAGAACTTGTCCTTGTTTATCAGTTTAAGGGTCTCTTTGGTCTTTGGTATATGGAAAGTGATATAGTCCGACAAGCTAAGGACGCTGTCAAGGTCTTTCACATCCACTCCCAGTTTTTTTGCATAATCCTCGTTCACAAAGGGATCATAGGCCACGACCCGCATGCCAAGAGCCTGGGCATAGGAGGCAACGCGGCTTCCTATCTTGCCAAGCCCTACGACCCCCAGCACCTTGTTATAGAGCTCGCTGCCCATGAACTTGCCTCTTTCCCATTTACCGCCCTTTAAGGACGCTACGGCCTGTGGGATATTTCTTGCCATTGACATCATCATCGCAAAAGAAAGCTCCGCCGCCGCTATGGTATTTCCTTCCGGCGAATTCACCACCACTATCCCCTTTTTGGTGGCGGCCTCCAGGTTGACATTGTCCACTCCGACCCCCGCTCTTGCAATGATCTTAAGATTTGCGGCAGCATTGATTATAGCCGGGGTGACCTTGGTCTCGCTCCTGACTATCATCGCATCATAAGCGGCAATAATCCCGACAAGCTGCTCTTCGGTCTGGCCGGTTATTACATCAACGGAAAGGCCCGCGCCTTTTAGCTTTTCTACGCCTTCTTTGGCAAGTTTGTCGGCTACCAGGACTTTCATTTTAGTATCTCCTCCATGGCCGCCACTCCGGCTCCCTGTTCTATTTTTGAGCCGAGCTCAACAAGCTCTATCTCAAGAGCCGCCATAGCGGCAAGGAGTTCCATCTTGTCTATATAGCCCAGATGACCTATCCTGAAGACCTTTCCTTTTAAGTCCTCCTGCCCGCCGGCCAGGACAACACCGTATTTTTCCCTGATCTTTTTGCGCAGGGCATCGGCATCCATTCCTTCGGGAGGGAACACTGCGGTCACGGCTTTAGAAGCAACGCTGTCGCCTGCAAGAAGTTTTAAACCGAGGGCTTTTACGCCTGCGCGCACTGCCTTTGACATTTTTTCGTGGCGGGCAAAGATGTTTTCAAGACCTTCCTCTCTAAGCATTCTTATAGCTTCCTGCATTCCGTAGATGACCGATACGGCCGGAGTCCACGGGGTCTCGCCTATTTCCGCGAATTTCATTGCAGCCTTAAAATCAAAATAGAACCTGGGCATCTTTGCGTTCTCGTGCGCGGCCCAGGCCTTTTTGCTGACAGCCACAAAAGCAAGTCCCGGAGGCACCATGAACGCTTTTTGCGAACCGGACACAACTACGTCCAATTCCCATTCATCAGTTTTTAGAGGAGCCGTCAGCAGCCCTGATACCGCATCAACAATGATAAGAGCGCCGTGTTTTTTGACAACCTTTGCGATCGATCCAATATCGTTAAGAACTCCGGTCGAGGTCTCATTCTGCTGAACAAGCACCGCCTTGATCTTCTTGTCCTTGTCCTGCGCCAGCTTTTCTTCTACCGTCTTAAGGTCAACGGCTTTGCCTCTTTCGAACTTGACCTCATCAACATCCGCGCCGTAGGCCCTGGCTATCTTGGCAAATCTGTTGCCAAAGGCGCCTATATTTAAGGATAGGACCTTATCCCCGGGTGACAAGAAATTGACGATGGCGCTTTCCATCCCTCCCGTGCCCGAGGTTGTGAGCGTGATGACATCATTTTTGGTCTGATAAGCCCACTTGACGCCTTCCACTATTTCTTTGATTATCGAAGAAAATGAAGGACCCCGGTGGTTTATCATCTGTTTTCCCATAGCGGCCAGCACTCTGTTCGGGACCGGGGTGGGACCTGGGATCAAAAGGTACTCTTTGAACGCCATCTGTTCTCTCCTTTTTCAGTTTAGATTTGTAGTATATATTGTACCAGTTTTGAGAAACAAATAAAATAAGCCCCCGCTCGGAGGGGGGCTTATAGAAGTCGGGGCTAAAATGTCTACTCTATCGGATGTGTCGGCGCTTCTCCTCTTATAATAGGCAGGATATTCTGCTCGATCGCCAGGGTCTGCATTCTTAGCCTTACCGCAGGGCCTTCTATCCCATCCCTGCTTCCGGCGGCGCTGCCAGTATGCCCTGTTATCCTGGCGTTCGCAAGTTCAGCAAGGCCCCTGTGCGTATCGTTTGCTTCATCAACCAGGACATCCGCCATATATCTTGCCAAAGGCCTTGAATTAAGATGTGCCATAACGGCTCCCTCGTCAACTACAGGCCCTCTGGAAGTGTTGATTATAGCCGCGTATGACTTAAGCATTGCCAGCTCCTTTTCCCCCAGCCAACCTCTTGTCTCGTCAGTAAGCTTTGGTATCATTACCAGAAAATCCGCCTGCCTAAGAAGGCTTTCTTTGTCATCAACAAATGTTACCCCGGCATATCCTGCCCTGGCTTCCTGCGGCAGATAAGGATCATAAGCAACGATGTTCATGCCAAGAGCCTGTGCTCTGACAGCCACTGCCGAGCCGATCCTTCCGAATCCGACAAGTGATAGTGTCAGTCCTGTAAGGGAGGGTCCGGAAAAGACATTTTGTTCAAATCCATGCCTAATAGTGACGGTGTTAGGATCCAAAACATTCGGCGCGTTATTAATGCGCCTTGCAAAAGGAAGCCTTATTATGTAGTCATGCTCCTGTCCGATATTGGAAGAAATTTCCAGATCCTTTAGGCCAAAAGGGTTAGCATCTCTTGGCGCAAGAATGCCCCTGAACATAGAAGATATCCCTCTTGCTTCTTCAGGGACAAGCACACCTACTGTTCTTTCTATCCCCGCCTCTTTGTCCATGGCAAGCTGGTCATGGAAAATAGTTCTTTCACTGCCCACTCCGCAGCCTACAAACCTGCCGCTTCGCACGAACTCATACATATCCTGAAGTCTCAGAACTCTGCTCAAGAAAAGTCCGAACAGGAATTGAGCGAATGTTTGCTGTGAAGATATGTCCGTCGGGTAACTTGCAATGTATTCAAGAGGTATGCCGGTCTCCCCTTCCTGTGCAATAGAATCTGTTATCCTGAAATGCGAGTCAAGGATAAGGCCTGTGGTCAGCTCGGCCATGGCATTTGTGAGCGGGCCGGGAGCATAAGTATACGCCAGCCCTCTGTTCTTTATATAGGCGCCGTCAGAATTATCGTACCCTGTTGACCAGTGGCACACCGCCTGAAGAGCAGGCATCATACCAAGCACAGGCTCTTTGAACTGGTATTTTACAAAGGGCATGACCACGGATATACCGGGATCTGCTTTTGCCACCGCCTGCAGCTGCGCAACAGGGTCTGTTAAGGGCTCAGAGTCCGGACAGAGCACGGTAAAAGCTGCTCCGGCTTTGGCAAGCAGGGCAAGCGCCCTAGTATCTACGGGGTCAGGTATCAGAATATTTGCAGGTACTCCGCTCCTGTGGTTTAGCTGCTCTGAAGGAACAAATCTTGCCCAGTTGGCCCCGTTGGGTCTTAAAATTGAAGACTGCCCTCCCAAGTATCTTCCGCCTGCGTTAGCTGCCTCATAAAAGTTAACCGCCATTATCATTACCTCCTGTTATAATATCCATACAAGGTTTCATCGGATCAATTTTGAGCGGATTTCAAAGAATATGATGGGGGCCAAAAATCGAAGAGCCGGCTTTCGCCGGCTCTTTTTTATCTCTTGGTGTACTGGAAGCGTTTCCTGGCGCGTTTGCGGCCGTATTTTTTTCTCTCCTTGGCTCTGGGGTCCCTGGCAAGACATCCTGCTTTTGACAGTTGAGGCTTTAGTGCGGCATCTATGCGGCACAGAGCCCTTGCAATGCCGAGCTTGACCGCATCGGCCTGCGAAGCCACTCCTCCTCCCCTGCACAGGACCTCGGCATCGTAAGAGGACAGTTGATTTACTATGACAAGCGGCTCCAGGATAGAAGAAATCAAAAGCTGGCGGCTAGAAACATACTGTCTGTAGTCCCTTTTATTAATGAATATGGCGCCGCTGCCGGGATAAAGGAACACTCTTGCAACTGAGGTCTTTCTTCTCCCCACCGCAACAGCAAGCGGCTTTTTACGAAGATCTTTTTTGCTCTCTTTTTTGAAATGAGTTGTCTTTTCGGATGCTCCGGTCTCACCCGCTGCCGCGGCTATTTTTTTCCTTGCCGGCTTTTTCGCTGTCTTCTTTGTCTCCTGGCTTTCGGTCATTTTTTTACTCCTTTTAAACCTCTAGTTGCTGAGGCTTTTGCGCGGTCTGCTTGTATTCTGCACCCTTATAAACCTTCAATTTTGTGATCAGCCTATCCCCCAGCCTTCCTTTAGGAAGCATCCCCCTTACAGCCGAAGTGATCACCCTTTCCGGGAACCTGGAAAGCTGGTCCTTTAACGCGGTCATCTTGTGGCCTCCAGGATAACCGGAATGCCTGAAATAGATCTTCTGCTCCATCTTTTTGCCGGTTACCTTGATCTTTGACGCATTTATTACCACGACAAAGTCGCCTGTATCAATATGGGGAGTGTACTCCGCCTTTTCTTTGCCCCTTATGACATTGGCCACTTTGCTGGCAAGCCGGCCCAGGACCTTGTCACTGGCGTCAACTATGAACCAGTTCCTGCTCACTTCCCCTGTTTTTGCCGAATATGTACTGTTCCTTTTCATTGTTCCATCCTTCCGCGTGCCTTTTTCAGTTTACCAGCTCCAGCAGGACCATTTTTGCATTGTCACCTCTGCGCGAACCTGTCTTTGTTATCCTGGTCACACCGCCTTTGTTATCCTTGAACCTCTCCGGAGCCGTTGCAAAGAGCTCTTTGACAAGGTCTTTATCCCGGATCATCGAGAACGCTTTCCTTTTTGAGAAAAGGTCCCCTTTTTTAGAAAGAGCCACCAGTTTTTCTGCAAAGAACCTCACTTCAAGCGCCCTTGCCTTAGAAGTTGATACCTTCCCGTTCTTTAAAAGCCCCGCCGTTATGCTTTTAAGCATGGCCAGCCTCTGGTCCGTGGGTTTGCCCAGTTTCCTATATGCTTTTTTGTGCCTCATGTTACTTTTCTTCCCCTTTTTGAGCTCCCTTGAGGTTCAGATTGTACCTGGAAAGGCTTTCCTTGATCTCCTCGCTTGATTTGGACCCCAGATTTTTTATCTTGTCCAGATCGTCCTCGGTAAGCTGTACCAGGTCCCTGATCTTGTTGATGTCCGACTTCTTAAGGCAGTTAAGAGACCTTGCGGAAAGCTCTAGTTCGTCCACGCTCATTTCAAGGACCGCGTTGTCCAGGTCGTCGGAGCCTTTTATCTCGATCTGGAGTTCATCCGCCCGTTCCCCCATGTTTATGAACATGTCTATATGGCGCTCGAGTATCTTGGCGCTTGCTTTTACAGCCTCGTCCGGCTTTATCGAGCCGTTGGTCCACACATCAAGCACCAACCTGTCATAATTTATCTCCTGCCCTACTCTGACCTCTTCTATTGTGAGGTTCACTTTTCTGACGGGAGTAAAGATAGAATCAACCGGGATAGTGCCCAGGGGCTGATTGGCTTTCTTGTTCCTCTCCCCGACCACAAAGCCTTTTCCTTTTTCCACCACCATTTCTATATTGAGCTTGCCGCCGGCTTCAAGGGTGGCGATCGGCTGGTCCGGGTTCACTATTTCGATCTCCGCATCATGCTTTATGTCCTTGGCGGTAACAAGCCCTTTGCCGTGCGCTTCCAGCTTGATTATTTTAGGGACATCCGAGTGGGACCGGATCACAAGCTGTTTTATGTTTAGGATAAGCTGCAGCACATCCTCAACCACATTCGGTATAGTGGAAAATTCGTGCGCGACATTCTCTATCCTGATCGAGGTCACCGCCGCCCCCACCAGGGACGAAAGGAGCACTCTTCTCAAGGTGTTGCCCAGGGTCGAGCCGTATCCCCTCTCAAGAGGCTCTGCAATGAACCTTCCGTAATAATCGTCATGCGGCTCGTACTTGACCCAGGGCTTTTCTCCTAAAATCACCATCTGTTTTTCTCCTCCTATCTAGAATAGAACTCGACTATCAGGTTCTCGGATATCAGGGTGTCCATCTCTTCCCTTCTGGGATAGGACATCACTTGCCCCTGCATTTTTTCGCTGTCGTAGGAGAGCCACGAGGGGGCCTGGCGCTCCGAAAGTTTTTCCAGTCTCACCTTCATTTTGCCCGCCGAAAGTTCCTTTACGCCTATCACATCGTTAACCTTGACGCAAAAGGACGGAATGTTGACCTTTTTGCCGTTAACCATTATATGGCCGTTTCGCACCAGCTGCCTGGCCTCTTCTCTTGAAGAAGCCATAGCCAGCCTGAAAACAACATTGTCAAGTCGCCTTTCCACCAGTTCCAACAGCTTTTCGCCGGTAGAGGTCTTGCTTTTTGAAGCAAGTTCAAAATAATTCCTGAACTGGACCTCGGAGAGGCCAAAGATCCTTTTTGCTTTCTGTTTTTCACGGAGTCTAAGAGAGAACTCGGACATCCTTTTCTGCGCCTGTCCGTGCTGTCCGGGCCGATAGCCCCTTCTTGCAAATGCGCATTTGGCGCCATAGCATCTGTCCCCCTTAAGGAAGAGCTTTGCCCCTTCGCTCCTGCACAGTTTGCATTTTGGTCCCGTGTGTCTTCCCATTTAAACTCTCCTTCTCTTTCTGGGCCTGCACCCGTTGTGAGGGATCGGCGTCACATCTTTAATACAGTTGATATCGAGTCCGGCCGCCTGAAGCGCCCTGATAGCCGTTTCTCTGCCGGAACCCGGGCCTTTGACAAAAACGCTCACTTCTTTCATCCCGAGTTCAAGGGCCTTTCTCGCGGCGATCTCGGCCGCGGACTGGGCCGCAAAAGGGGTCCCCTTTTTGGTGCCCTTGAATCCCGCGTTCCCCGAGGATGCCCAGGCTACCACGGCGCCTTTTGAATCCGTGATGGATATTATCGTGTTGTTAAAAGTAGCCTTAATATAGGCAGTTCCCTGCAGAGGGGCCCTCTTGTCCTTTTTTTTCTTCTTAACTACTTCTTTTTCTTCAGCCATTAATTAGACCTCCCTTTATTCCGACTTTTTATTTTCTTCTTTTCTCTTGCCGACCCCGACCGTCTTTCTCTTGCCTCTCTTGGTCCTTGCATTTGTCTTGGTCCTCTGGCCTCTGACGGGAAGCCCTCTCCTGTGCCTTACGCCTCTGTAGGTCCCGATATCCATAAGCCTCTTTATATTGAGAGAAACATCCTTGCGCAGATCGCCTTCCACCTTGTAATTCTTTATGATGTCCCTTATCCTGACTATCTCTTCCTCCGTCAAATCCTTTATCTTGGTATCAACAGGGACAGAGGCTTCTTTAAGTATCTTGCGGCTTACCGTCTGCCCTATTCCGTAGATATAGGTGAGGCCTATCTCGGCCCTTTTATTCTTAGGAAGATCTACCCCGGAAATTCGCGCCATTTTATTCTCCTTTTACTCCTTCAGCCCTGTCTCTGCTTATGCTTTGGATTTTTGCAGATAACATAAAGTTTGCCCTGCCTTTTGACCATTTTGCAGTCCACGCAGATCTTTTTTACCGACGATCTTACTTTCATCTTATTTCCCCCTGTAGGTAATTCTTCCTCTGGTAAGATCATAGGGGGAAAGCTCCACCCTGACCTTGTCCCCGGGAAGGATCCTGATAAAATGCTTTCTTATCTTGCCGGACACATGCGCCAGCATTACCTGCCCAGTCTCAAGTTTTACCTTGAACAAAGCGCTTGGAAGAGCTTCGAGCACTTCCCCTTCAAACTCTATGACATCCTTGTCTTTTACCATTTCAGATCCTTGTCAGGACTTCGACGCTGTCGCTGCTCACCAGCACCGTGTGCTCAAAATGCGCCGACAGACCGCCGTCGGAAGTGACCACGGTCCAGCCGTCGTCCAGGGTCTCTATCGAACTCTGTCCTGTGTTCAGCATCGGCTCGATCGCAAAGGTCATGCCCGTCTCTATCTTTGGCCCCTGACCGGGCTTTCCAAAATTAGGTATAAGAGGGTCCTCGTGCAGCTGCCTGCCGACACCGTGTCCGAAAAGGTCCCTGACAACGCTGTAGCCCTTTTTTGAAGCGTGAGACTCAATGGCATGGGAAATATCGCCTATTCTTTTGCCGCTTTTTACTGCTTCAATGCCTTTCTCGAGGCATTCTTCCGCTGCCCGGATCAGGTTCTTTGCGCTTTTTGTGACCTTGCCGACCGGAAAGGTTTTTGCGGTATCTCCGTAACAGCCGTTATAGATGGCTCCGACATCAATGCCGACAATATCGCCTTCGCACAGCTCCCTGTCGCCCGGGATGCCGTGGACCACCTCATTGTTAACCGAAAGGCAGCTCGCATGGCGGTAGCCCCTGTAGCCCTTGAAAGCCGGCTTAGCGCCGCTTTTTACGAGCTCATTCTCAATAAAAGTATCCAGTTCTATTGTCTTCATCCCGGCTCTTACCTCTTTCCCCGCTTTTAACAGGACGCTTGCCGCTATCCGGCACGCCTCTTTAATGTTCTTTATCTCTTCCTCATTCTTCTTTATTATCATACCGCCGCAAGGATCCTGGCTTTTACCCGGGCCGGAGCACCTGAACCGTCAACCTTTGCCAGCAGGCCCTTTTTCTCATAATGGGACTTTAAAGGGGCCGTTTCCTTTTCGAAAACCTCGAGCCTTTTCACGATCGTCTCCTCTTTGTCGTCATTCCTTACATAAAGAGGGGATGCGCAGAAATCGCATTTGCCTTCCTCTTTTGGAGGATTGGAGGATACATGGTATACCCTTCCGCAGTTCCTGCAGGACAGCCTGCCTGAAAGCCTCTTAACTATCTCCTCATTTGGCACATCTATATAGACAGCCCTGCTTATGTCCGTTATTCCTTCAAGAAATTTTGCCTGATATACGGTCCTGGGATACCCGTCAAGGATAAATCCGCTTTTTGCCTTGGCAAGCGCATCCCTGGCAATTTCATTGACAAGGTCATCCGGCACAAGAGTGCCCGCCTTAAGGTGCTCCTGAGCTTTAATTCCCGAAGGCGTCCCATCCTTTATCGCCTGCCTCAAAATATCCCCCATCGAAATATGCGCGAGCCCGGCCTCCAAGGCTATTTCTTTTGCCTGAGTTCCCTTGCCGGAGCCCGGAGGGCCCAAAAATATGAGCTTCTTTTCCATTTAAGTAAGAAGCCCTTCATACTGTCTGCTGATAAGATGGGACTGTATCTGACGCACCAGATCAAGGGCCACTCCCACTACTATTAGCAGCGCAGTGGCTCCCAGCCCCTGGAAAGTCATAATATGCGTAAGACCTTCTACAATGCTGGGGATAACGGCTATAACAGCAAGAAAGACAGCCCCCATCAAGGTCAGTCTTGTTATCACATATTCAAAAAAGTCAGCTGTGGGCTTGCCGGGCCTTATCCCGGTTATGAACCCTCCGTACTTTTTGATGTTTTCCGCAAGCTCTTTCGGGTTAAAGGTAATAGCTGTATAGAAGTAACAGAAAAAGAAGATCAGCAGAAAATAAAAGAGCATATAAAAAGAGCCGCTCGGTGACACCGCAGAAACAAGCCCCCTTACAAGATCATTGGGTATGAACTGCGCAATAGTTGCCGGAAACAGCAGCACGGAGGACGCAAAAATGATAGGGATAACGCCTCCCTGGTTAAGCCTTAAAGGTATGTAAGTGGTCTGACCGCCGTAAACCCTGCGGCCGACTATTTTCTTCGCATACTGTACCTGCACCCTGCGCTGCGCCTCCTGCACTATCACTATCGCAACTATCATTACAAGAAAGACCGAAAGAAGGACCGCGACACCTGCCACGCTGGCCCCTCCTTTTACGATCATAAAGGTCTGCCCAAAATAGGACGGGATCCTGGATACAATGCCGGCAAAGATTATCAGAGAAGCCCCGTTGCCTATCCCGTTAGCCGAGATAAGCTCCGAGATCCACATTATGAACGCTGTTCCGGCGGTAAGAGAAATGACGGTACTTATAAGAAAGAACGGGAAGCTGTATCCCGGCACAAGCACTCCCCTCAGCCAGAAGGACATGCCCACCGACTGAAAGACCGCCAGAGCGATCGTAAGGTATCTCGTATACTGTGCTATCTGCTTTCTTCCGGAGTCGCCTTCTTTGGAAAGTTCTTCGAGCTGAGGTATGACAGCCGTCAAAAGCTGCATTATGATCGAGGCGTTGATGTACGGGACAATGCCCATTGCAAAGATCGAGAATTTGACCAAGGCTCCTCCTGTAAAGAGGTCCAGGAACCCGAGAAGGTTGCCCTGGTTAAAAAGGGCCTGAAGCCTAAGGGTGTCTATTCCCGGGACCGAGATGTGCGCCCCAAGCCTGAAGACCGCTATCATCCCCAGAGTAAAGAGGACCCTCTTTCTCAGGTCTGCTATATTGAACAATCCGGCAAGACTTGTGATCACTTAATTACGATAGCCTTTCCTTTTGCGGCCTCGATCTTTTTGGCCGCCTCTTCGCTGAACTTATGAGCTTCTACAGATAGTTTTTTCTTAAGTTCTCCGCCTCCAAGCAGTTTGACAGGAAGAAGGGACGCTTTTTTTGTGGAAGAAAAGAACTTGTCTATCAGGTCCTGCAGTTTTACCACAGCCCCTTCCTCAAAAACCTCCAGCTGCGCTATATTGAGTATGTTGTACGCCTGTTTGAAAGGATAGTTCTTGAAGGTGCCCATCTTGGGAAGTCTTCTGTAGAGCGGTGTCTGACCTCCTTCGAACCTTATGCCTTTGCCTCCCCCGGAGCGGCTTTTCTGTCCTTTATGCCCCCTGCAGGCGGTTTTACCGTGCCCGCTCCCGTGCCCTCTGGCAACTTTTTTCGGTTTTTTCCTTGAGCCCTTTGCGGGAGATATGTGCCCGAGTTTTATCATGACGCCTGTACCTCTGTTCTTTTTAGCTGAAGCAGTCCGTCTATGGTCGCCCTTGCCACATTGATGGCATTTGCAGATCCGATGGATTTTGCAACTATGTTCTTAATGCCTGCCAGCTCCAGCACCGTCCTTACAGAACCTCCGGCTATAACGCCTGTCCCTGAAGGTGCCGGCTTTATGACCGTGCTGCTTGCGGAAAACCTTCCGGTGCAGTCGTGCGCTATGGTGCCGTCCTTTATATCAACCGTTATCAGGTTCTTCTTGCCGTCCTCAACGGCTTTTCTTATGGCAGATGCGACTTCGTTGGCCTTGCCAAGCCCCAGCCCCACCTTGCCTTTGCCGTTGCCTACAATAACAAGAGCGCGAAAGCTCATTTTTTTTCCGCCTTTGACCACCTTGGTAACGCGCCTTATCTGGACCACTTTCTCGTTATATTCTTTTACTTCTTCGTTCCTTCTGTATTGAGCCACATTTCCCTCCTGTTAAAATTTCAGGCCGGCCGTCCTTACGCTCTGCGCAAGCGCCTCGACCCTTCCGTGATACTTTTTTTCTCCCCTGTCAAAAACAACTGAGTTGATGCCTTTTTCCAGCGCCCTTTTTGCCAGCACTTCTCCCACTTTTTTTGCGGAAGCGATATTAACCGCCGTCTTTTTGTCCTTTTTCACTTCTTTTTCGACCGTCGAGGCGCTTACAAGCGTCCTGGCGTTCTCGTCATCGATTATCTGTGCATAAATATTCTTAAGGCTTATAAAGACCGACAGTCTCGGCCTGACCGACCTTCCGAATATTTTTTTCTTAATGTCTTTCATTTCGTTCTCCCAAAAAATTATGCGGCTTTTGCCGCGGTCTTACCGGCTTTTCTTCTTACATACTGTCCGCTGTAACGGATCCCCTTGCCTTTATAAGGCTCCACTGGCCGGACATGCTTGATATCGGTGGCTATCTGCCCTATTACAACAGGATCGCATCCGGATATCTTTATCTTTGTCTGGCCTTCAACGGAAAACTCCACCCCTGCCGGAGGAACAATGACAACGGGATGCGAATATCCCATGGAAAGGTTAAGGTTTTTTCCTTCCTTTGCCGCCTTATAGCCCACGCCTACTATTTCAAGCACTTTTTCAAAGCCGGTATGGGCTCCCTTTACCATATTGGCTATCATAGACCTGTAGAGGCCGTGCATGGACCTGACCTTCTTTTCTTCGCTGGTCCTCTTAACAAGCAGCGTGGTCCCCTCGAGCTCTACTTTTATCGAGGGATCAACAGCAAGCAAAGTCTGGCCTTTGGGGCCTTTTACAGATATCTTATTGCCGTCTATCTTGACCTCAACGCCTGATGGGACCTCTATCGGAGCTTTTCCTATTCTTGACATATTACTCCTACCATATCTGGCAGATGACTTCGCCGCCGACATTTTTCTGCCGCGCCATAGAGTCTGTCATCAGCCCCTGTGAAGTTGAGATTATCGCCAATCCGTACCCGCTTTGCACAAAAGGTATGTTCTTCGCTCCCGAGTACAAATGCCTCGAAGGCTTGCTCACCCTCTTGATGCCGCTGATGGCGCATTTCTTGTCGGGTCCGTACTTGAGGTCGATCTTTAGGACCTTGCGGGGACCTTTGGCAAGGATTTCAAAACCGTGTATATATCCCTCGTTCTTGAGCAATTCGGCTATTTTTGCCTTCATTGTCGAGCCCGGCATCTCCAGCCTGTCATCTCTTTTCAATATCGCGTTCTTGATCCTCAAGAACATATCGCCTATCGGGTCTTGTATAGTCATTTGTACTCCTTTACCAGCTCGATTTGGTCACCCCGGGAAGCAGCCCGTTATGGGCCGCGCTCCTGAAGCAGATCCTGCAGAGTCCGAATTTTTTTATCACCGCCCTGGGCCTTCCGCACTTTCTGCAGCGGGACTTCCTTCTTGTCGGGAACTTTACTTTCTTCTTCAGTTTTGCCAGCCAGGATGTCTTGCCCATTATTCTTGTTCCTCCGTTATGCTGTCCTAAACGGCATGCCCATGAGGGTCAGAAGAGCCCTGGCCTCTTTATCGGTCTTTGCCGTGGTGCAGATAGTTATGTCCATGCCCCTTACCTTGTCGACCTTGTCGTAATCTATCTCTGGAAATATCAGTTGTTCGGTCACTCCCATGGTGTAGTTGCCGTGCCCGTCAAAGGACTTAGGAGAGATCCCTTTAAAGTCCCTGATACGCGGCAGGCAGATGTTGATCAGTTTGTCAAGAAAGTGGTACATCCTTGTCCCCCTCAGCGTAACCTTGCAGCCTATGGGCTGTTTGGCCCTTAGCTTGAAAGCGGCGATGGATTTTTTCGCTTTTGTGACCGCGGGCTTCTGTCCGGTGATAGCCGCAAGCTCGGCAAGAGAGATATCCATGGCCTTGGGATTGGAAACGGATTCCCCAAGCCCTCTGTTGATGACTACCTTCTTTAGGCACGGGACTTGCATCCTGTTGGTGTAGGAAAATTCCTTTGTGAGCTCTTTTACTATTACCTTGTCGTACTTTTGCTTTAGGGTTGTCACTTTATTTCACCTTGTCTATGATCTCTTTACACTTGGCGCAGGCCCTGTAAGAGTCCTTTTTGATAAGTCGGGACGGCTTTGAGCAATGCGGGCACACGGCCATAAGCTTGGACAGCCGGATTGGCAGCAGTTTCTCTATTATGCCTCCCTGAAAGTTCCTGTTGGCCTTTAAATGTCTTTTAACCGTGTTGATCTTTTCAACAATGGCGCAGCCCTTGTCCGGCAGGACCTTAAGGACCTTTCCTTTTTTACCTTTGTCTTTTCCCGAAATGACCAGGGCAGTGTCGCCCTTTTTTATTCTTGGCTGCATTTTATACCACCTCTACCGCTAATGAGATTATTTTCATATAGTTCTTGTCGCGCAGCTCTCTTGCCACCGGTCCGAACACCCTGGTGCCGATCGGGTTGCCCTGGTCGTTGATGAGGACCGCCGCGTTGTCGTCAAAGCTTACATAAGAGGCGTCATCCCTGCGCAGAGCTTTTTTTACCCTGACAACCACTGCTTTGACCACCGCGCTTTTTTTGACCGTCATATTGGGAGTGGCGTCCTTTACAACGCCTATTATCACATCCCCCACGCTGGCATACCTTCTGAAAGAGGTGCCCAGTATCCTGACGCAAAGGATCTGTTTTGCTCCTGAATTATCCGCCACATTCAGCCTTGTTTGAACCTGTATCATTTTACGCCTGGTCCCTTTCCGCCCCAAGAATTTTGGCCACCCGCCATCTTTTGTCCTTTGAGATCGGCTTGGTCTCGATTATTTCCACCCTGTCGCCCGTCTTGCAGCTGTTTTTCTCATCGTGGGCCTTGAACCGGGACAGCCTCTTGATGGTCTTTTTGTACAGCGGGTGCTTGAACAGCCTCTCAACTGCAACAACCACGGTCTTCTCCATTTTGTCGCTTACGACAAAACCTGTCCTTGATCTCTTTTTGTTTTCCCTGTTATTTTCCTGCATTCTTCTTCTCCCTTGCAGCGGTCAAAAGCCTGGCTATGTCTTTTCGAAGGGACCTTTTTTTGAGCGGGTTCTTGACCTGCGTTACCGCGGACTCGAACCTGAACTTAAGAAGCTCTTTACGCAGTTCGGCCTCTTTTGCTTTTATCTCCTGCCTGCTCATTTCTTTTATTTTTGAGTACTTCATCACTTGCCTTCCTATGCTTTTTCCACGAACCTTGTCATTACGGGCATTTTGTGCCCCGCCAGCCTCATTGCTTCTTTGGCATCTTTCTGGCTGACACCGGCCAGTTCAAACAAAATGGTCCCGGGTTTAACAGGAGCCACAAAATATTCTGGAGCGCCTTTGCCTCCGCCCATCCTAGTTTCTGCCGGCCTTGAGGAATAAGGCTTGTCGGCCAGGACCCTTATCCAAACCTTGCCGCCTCTTTTCACAAAATGCGTAAGGGCCTTTCTTGCGGACTCTATCTGGGAAACCTTGAGCCATGCGGTTTCAAGGGACTGCAGGCCGAACTGCCCGAAGGCGAGAGTGTTGCCTCGGCAGGCCCTTCCTTTCATCATTCCTCTCTGCTGTTTCCTGAATTTTGTGCGTCCCGGCTGCAATACCATTTTTTTTACCTCACATCGTCATCTGAGTAACGACCTGTTCCTGGGCCGTAGTCTGAGCCTTTCTTTCTTTTTCGGGCAGGACATCGCCTTTATAGATCCAGACCTTGACGCCTATCTTTCCGTATAGCGTCATAGCCTCGGTAAAGCCGTAATCTATCCTGGCCCTGAGCGTATGCAGAGGCACCTGTCCTCTTCTGTACCACTCTGTCCTGGCTATTTCCGCCCCGCCGAGCCTTCCCGCGATCATAACCTTGATCCCTTTGGCACCCTGGCGCAAAGCTTTGAGCACGGTCTGCCTCATCACTCTCCTGAAAGCTATCCTTTTTTCCAGCTGGCTGGCTATGTTCTCCGCAACCAGTATCGAACAGGTCTCCGAATTGCTTTCCTCCTGAATATCAAGCTGGACCTGTTTTTTTGACCAGTTCGTCCCTGACAAGAGCAACATCTCTTCCGCCTTTTCCTATGATGAGTCCCGGCTTGGCCGTGTATATTGCTATCTCTATCTGATTGGCCCTGCGGTGGATCTTTATCTTTGAGATGCCGGCCCGGAACAGTTTCTTCTTCAAAAAGTCCCTGATGCTCCGGTCTTCCTCAAGATTGTCCGCGTAGCTGTCGCCCTGGGCAAACCATGTGCTGTCCCAGTCCTCGATTATCCCCAGTCTGAACCCCTTAGGGTGGATCTTCTGGCCCATTATTTTGCCTCCGCTTTTTGTTCCTGCAGACTTTCGACGAACATTGTGATATGAGAGAACCTCCTGATCCTCGAAAAAGCCCTTCCCCTTGCCCTGGGCCTTATCCTCTTAAGCGGCGTAGCCCTGCCCACATAGCACTCGGAAAGGACAAGAGACGCTTCATCCATCTTATAGTTGTTCTTGGCATTTGCCACAGCCGACTTCAAAGCATTCTCTGCAAGCTTTGCTGCCGAATGCGGCAGGAACTTAAGTATTGCAAGAGCTTCTTTAGCCATCTTGCCCCGCACAAGGTCAAGAACCCTTTTTACTTTTCTTTCCGAAACTCTTTGATATTTTGCCTGCGCCTTAACCTTCATTTCCAGGGATCCTTCCTTTCATCACGTAAGGGACGCCGATTTATCGGTAGGAGCGCTGTGCCCTCTAAAATTCCTCGTAGGAGAAAATTCCCCGAGTTTGTGCCCTACCATGTTCTCTGTTATGTAGACGGGTATGTGCTTCAAGCCGTTATGCACGGCAAAGGTAAGACCTATCATCTCAGGGATTATGGTGGACCTTCTTGACCAGGTCTTTATGATCTTTTTGTCCCCGGTCTTTGAAGCCTTCTCTATCTTTTCCATCAGATGATAGTCAACAAAAGGTCCTTTTTTAAGCGATCTTGCCATCCTTATTTCCTCCTGACAAGGATATACTTGCTACTTGCCTTTCTCTTGCCTCTGGTCTTAAAGCCCAGCGTCGGCTTTCCTGTCGGGCTCACGGGTCCGGGACGACCCACCGGCGATCTGCCTTCTCCGCCTCCGTGCGGATGGTCGCATGGGTTCATTGCAATGCCTCTTACGCTGGGCCGGATCCCTCTATGCCTGCTCCTGCCCGCCTTGCCTAAAGAAACGTTCTTTACATCAAGATTGCCGACCTGGCCGATGGTAGCCCTGCACTCTATGCTGATAAGCCTCTCCTCGCCGGAAGGAAGCTTGAGAGTGGCGAACCGGCCTTCTTTTGAAGAGATCACCGCAAAGGACCCCGCGGACCTGGCCAGCTGTCCGCCTTTTTGAGGGACCATTTCTACATTGTGCACCGTGGTGCCCTCCGGGATATTCCTGATGGGAAGGCAGTTGCCAAGCGTTATATCAGCATCGGGACCGGATTCTATCTTGTCCCCTACGGTCAGTCCCAGCGGGGTAAGTATGTAGCGGAGCTCTTTGTCGTCATATTCCACAAGGCTTATCCTGCAATTCCTGTTTGGATCATACTCTATGGTCTTGACCGTGGCCGTCATGTTGTCCTTGTCCCTTTTGAAATCTATCAGGCGGTATTTTCTCTTATTGCCCCCGCCCTGATGCCTTACCCTTATCCTGCCGGTAAAATCCCTGCCGGCATGCTTGTGCAGGACCCGGGTAAGGGATCTCTCGGGTGTAGTGCAGGTAATATCGTCATAGGACAGATCTATCCTCTCTCTGGTGCCGGGCGTGATCGGCCTTCTTGTTTTAATTGCCATTTTTACAGCATCCCTTCAAGCATCTCGATCTTTTGACCGCTCTTAAGTTTGACATACGCCTTTTTTGTCCTTGCGCTCCTGCCGACGCTGCGGCCGACCTGTCTTCTTCTGCCGTCGGAGTTTATGGTGTTGACGCTTAGCACCTTCACATTAAAAAGCTTCTCGACAGCGTTCTTGATGTCCACCTTTGTGGCATCGGGCAGAACGGAAAAAGCATAGATATCTGACGAAGCTTTAAGGCCGGCTGATTTTTCCGTTATTACAGGCTTGATTATTATCTGATCAAAGTTCCTCATTTTCCGGCATACCTCTTTTCCAGGCTTTTGACCGCGGCCTTGTCCAGCAGCAGCCAGTCGTGGCTTACCACATCAAGCACATTTATGTCCTTTGAAGGCACCAGTTTTGAACCTTTCAGGTTCTTTGCAGATCTGATCGTCTTTTCTTCCGCTCCATCAAATACCATAAGGCTGTTTAGAGCCCCGAGCTTTTCAAGGAAAGAGGCCATATCTTTTGTTTTTCCCGAAGCGGGCAGTTCCTGGTCTACCACCTTCAATTTGTCAGAGATGGCTTTATCGCTTATCACCATCGCTATCGCGGCTTCCCTTGTTTTCTTGTTAAGGGAGTGCGAAAAGTCCCTGGGCTTTGGACCAAAGTTGACGCCGCCGCCTCTCCACAGAGGAGACCTTATGGAACCGGACCTTGCTCTTCCTGTGCCCTTCTGGCTCCAGGGTTTTTTGCCGCCGCCTCTTACTTCTGTCCTGGTTTTGGAAGAAGCTGTCCCCTGCCTTTTTGAGGCCATAAGCCAGGTAAGGGCCAGATGGACCACGCTTTCTTTTGGGGTCCTTGAAAAGACCTTGTCGCTTGCTTCAAGGGTCCCCGAATTTTTCCCGTTAATATCCACCAGTTTCAGGCTTGTCATTTCTTCTTTTCCGCCTTTTTAGCAGCCGTTCTCTTTATCGTTACAAAAGCGCCCCTGGGCCCCGGCACCGCGCCTTTGATGAGCACTATGTTCTTTTCTGGGTCCGCTTCAAACACCATAAGGTTCTTCACTGTCACTTTTTCTCCGCCCATCCTGCCTGCCATCCTTTTGCCTTTATAGACCCTTCCAGGAGTTGTGCCCGCCCCGATAGAACCCGGGATCCTGTGGGACTTGGAACCGTGGGTCATATGGCTTCTCATGAAATGATGTCTTTTTACCGTTCCGGCAAATCCTTTGCCGATGGACACTCCTATCACGGACACTTTTTCTCCGGCTTCAAAGATATCCGTCTTTATCTGCTGCCCCAAAGATACCTTTGAAGTGTCTTCTGCGCCAAACTCCTCAAATTTATTAAGGTTCTCTTTAACACCTGACTGAGCATAAGAACCCAAGATCGGCTTGGTAGACCTTTTTGAGACGCTTGTACCTATCTGGACCGCTTTCTTTTCCTCAAGTATCCTGGTAACAAAGCACGGCAGGGCCTCTATTACCGTTACCGGAACAGCAGCTCCCGCCTTGTCGTATACCTGGGTCATACCTAATTTTTTACCGAATATTCCAAGAACCATTTTATTTCCCTTAAGATAGTTTTATTTCTATATCGACGCCGGCCGGAAGATCTATCTGCATCAGAGCATCCACTGTCTGGGGAGCCGGATCCAGGATGTCTATCAGCCTCTTGTGCGTCCTTATCTCAAAATGCTCTCTCGACTTTTTATCGACATGCGGCGACCTCAGCACACAGTAAACCTCTTTATCGGTCGGAAGAGGTATCGGGCCCGAAACCGCGGCCCCCGCCCTCTTTGCGGTCTCTATGATCTTCTGCGAGGACTGGTCCAGCATCCTGTGGTCATATCCCTTGAGCCTGATCCTTATCTTTTGTCTTGACACTTTATTCCTGCGCCTTTCCCGACGATTTAAGGATTATACCTTCCGCTATGTTCTTTGGCACTTCTTCATAGGACGAGAACTCCATTGTATAGGAAGCCCTTCCCTGGGAAGAAGACCGCAAAGTTGTGGAATAACCGAACATTTCGGAAAGAGGCACTTTTGATTTTATGGTCTGCATTTCCTTATAGGACTCCATGCCTTCTATGCGGGCCCTTCTGCTGTTGAGGTCTCCCATAACATCGCCCAGGTACTGCTCCGGGGTAACGACCTCCACCTTCATTATGGGCTCCAGCAGCACGGGCTTTGCCTTCATCACCGCGTCTTTGAAAGCCATAGAACCTGCTATCTTGAACGCGATCTCGGAAGAATCGACTTCGTGGAAAGAACCGTCATACAGAGTGACTTTTACGTTCAAGACCGGATAACCGGCAAGCACGCCACCGGTCATTGCCTCTTTGATACCCGCTTCGACAGCAGGAATGTATTCCCTCGGAATTGCGCCTCCGACGATCTTGTTCTCAAATTCAAAGGTCTTTTCCTTTGAAGGCTCGATCTTAATATAAACATGGCCGTACTGTCCTCGGCCTCCCGTCTGTCTGATGAACTTTCCTTCGGCCTGAGCGCCTCCCTTGATGGTCTCTCTGTAGGCCACCTGAGGTTTGCCCACATTGGAATCGACTTTGAACTCGCGCAGCAGCCTGTCCACGATTATCTCGAGATGAAGTTCTCCCATGCCTCCGATGATCGTCTGCCCGGTCTCGGGATCCGTCCTGACCGTAAAGGTCGGGTCTTCTTCGGCAAGCTTTTGCAGAGAGGCTCCCAGTTTTTCCTGGTCTGCCTTGGTCTTGGGCTCTATAGCAACGGAAATTACCGTTTCCGGAAATACCATGGACTCAAGTATGACCGGCGCTTTCTCGTCACACAAAGTGTTCCCGGTGGTGGTATTCTTAAGGCCTACCGCCGCGGCAATATCTCCCGCGTTGACCTCTTCGATCTCTTCTCTCTTATTGGCATGCATCTGCAGCAATCTTCCGATCCTTTCTCTTGTACCCTTTGTCGAATTCAATATGTATGATCCGCTTTTCATTGTTCCTGAATACACCCTAAAAAAAGTCAGTTTTCCCACGAACGGGTCCGTCATTATCTTGAACGCCAGGCCTGCAAAGGGCGCGCTGTCAGAGGCCCTTCGCACCGCCTCTTCCCCGCTGTCGGGGTCTATCCCTTTTACCGCAGGTATGTCAACCGGTGAAGGAAGATATTCTATGACCGCGTCCAGCAGGGGCTGAACGCCTTTGTTCTTGAAAGCGGTTCCGCAGGTGACCAGAACGATTTTCCCGCCGATCGAACCTTTTCTAAGCCCGGTCTTAATCTCTTCTACCGTTAACTTGTGTCCCTCTAGATATTTTAGCATTAATTCATCGTCCGCGTCAGCAGCCGCTTCAAGAACTTTTTCATGGTACCTTGCGGCCTTGCTTTTTAACTCCTGCGGTATCGGCTCCACTTTGAACTTTTCACCTTCGGCATCTTCATAAACGATGGCCTTCATCTCCACCAGGTCTATCACGCCCTTAAAAGAGTCTTCCGCTCCGATGGGAAGCTGTATGGCGACCGGATGGGTATGGAGCCTTTCGTGCATCATCTTCATTACCCTCTTAAAATCCGCCCCCACCCTGTCCATTTTGTTGACAAAAGCAAGCCTTGGAACATGGTTCCTTACAGCCTGCCGCCAGACAGTTTCGCTCTGAGGCTGGACGCCTCCGACCGCGCAGAACACCGCCACAACCCCGTCAAGGACGCGCAGGGACCTCTCCACTTCTACTGTAAAATCAACGTGACCCGGCGTGTCTATTATATTTATCCTGTGCTCTTTCCAGGAACAGGTCGTGCAAGCGGAGGTGATAGTTATCCCTCTCTCTTTTTCCTGCTCCATCCAGTCCATGGTTGCTGTGCCTTCATGCACTTCGCCGATCTTATACAGCTTGCCCGTATAATAAAGGATCCTCTCGGTAAGCGTGGTCTTGCCCGCATCGATGTGGGCCATGATACCGATGTTCCTGGTCTTCTCAATCGTGAATTGTCTTGCCATCTTCTTCCTTTCCCTCTACCACCTGAAATGCGCAAAAGCCTTGTTGGCCTCTGCGGTCTTGTGCAGGTCCTCTCTCTTTTTTGCCGCTCCGCCTGTCCCGTTAGAAGCATCCATTATCTCGGAGGCCAGCTTTTCTGCCATGGAACGTCCCTGCCTCTCCTGTGCCGACATCCTTAGCCACTTCATGGCTATAGAAGTCCCCCTGTCCTTGGTTACTTCGATCGGGATCTGATAGGTCGAGCCGCCGACCCTTCTGGATTTGACCTCCATAAAGGGCGTGATGTTTTTCAGCGCTTTTTCAAATACGGCCATCGGGTCCTGCGAGCTCTTTTTTGCGACCTGGTCCATGGCCCCGTAAAAGATCTTTTCGGCCGTTGCCTTCTTGCCTTTGATCATAAGTTTGTTAACGAACTTCTGCACCATCAGGCTCCCGAACTTGGGATCGGCAGATCCCTTTCTCTTGCTTATCCTTCCTCTTCTCGGCATGTTATTTAGCCTCCGCTTTCCCCTGGCCCTTTGGCCTCTTGGCTCCGTATTTTGATCTTGACTTTAACCTGTTCTCCACTCCGGCCGTGTCAAAAGTCCCTCTTACTATGTGATATCTGACACCGGGAAGGTCTTTGACCCTTCCGCCTCTGATCAGGACGACCGAGTGTTCCTGAAGGTTGTGCCCGACTCCCGGAATGTAAGCAGTTACTTCCATTCCATTGACAAGGCGGACCCTCGCCACTTTTCTCAATGCGGAGTTCGGCTTTTTTGGAGTGGTGGTGTACACCCTGATACAGACGCCCCTTTTAAGCGGAGAGCCCTCCAGAGCGGGAGCCTTGCTTTTCTGTTTGCTTTGCTTTCTTCCCTTTCTTACCAGCTGCATTATGGTCGGCATTTGATCTTTCTCCTTCTTATATCTTCGGCGTCAGTTCAAGGTACCTGTATCCGGCAAATCCCGTGCCCGCGGGAATAAGTTTGCCGATTATCACGTTCTCTTTAAGCCCGTACATCTCATCCATCTTTCCTTCTATCGCGGCCTCGGTCAGTATCCTGGCCGTTTCCTGGAAGGAAGCGGCAGAAATAAAGCTGTTGGTGATAAGAGACGCCT